>CENJ01024989.1_pt1 | contig 52399 bp, 48 predicted proteins | sample 356161 | NCBI WGS metagenome assembly CENJ01 (sample SAMEA2619531, study PRJEB7988) | marine metagenome | biome: marine biome (ENVO:00000447); feature: surface water layer (ENVO:00002042); material: "saline water (ENVO:00002010), including plankton (ENVO:xxxxxxxx)" | depth 5 m
GGCTTGCCTCACGCTATTCCACAGAGACAATTCATCAACAGCCCACCATTAAAAGCAGTGAGCAAGCCTATCAATTATTAAGAGAAGAATTGGCTTTGTTGGAGCACGAAGAATTTTGGATATTGTATCTCAATCGAGCCCACCGCTTGCTTGAAAAAATGCAACTTAGCAAAGGGGGAATTTCGGAAACCGTAGTTGATTTAAGACTATTATTTAAACGAGCCTTGGCTTGCAATTCTACGGCCATTATATTTGCTCACAACCATCCTTCAGGAAACCTCACACCCAGTGCCAGTGATAAAAATCTGACGCTTCGTATAAAAAAAGCAGCTTCTTTTTTTGACATTACTCTGTTGGATCACCTGATTCTTTCAGACAAAAAATACCTTAGCTTTGTGGACAAACAACTGCTTTGAGTCTTCTAGTATACACACCAAAAGTCACCACTCGTTTCCAATATGTGTTTCGACAGCTGTTTGTGAGAATTCTGGAAATCCCTATACAGTTCACTGCTTCATTGGATGAGTTTGTTGCCTTCCCTGGGGCCAAATTTAGCTATGCCTCGGAGCCATTAGGACAGGAATTTCATGTGTATGCCAATGGATTTCTATCTGAACAGGGAATTTCCTATCAGGATTTAAAAAAAGGGAGATGGCTAGAATACCCTGTTCTATTTTCACACGAGCGATCTTCGCGTATCCCCTTTGATCTCTTTGCGGCAAGTTTTTATTGCCTTTCTAGATACGAAGAGTATTTACCCTATTTGAAAGATGAAAAAGGACGGTATCCTGCAGTAGAATCTTGGGTGATCACAGAAGGATCGCTAGAGGAACCGTTAGTGGATTTATGGGCTATTGCTTTTTTGGAAGAATTGCAAAAAGACTTCCCGGATTTGAAACCGTCTAATAAAAACAAAGATTCACAAGTACAGCCCTTATTAATTTTATCTAGTCCTTTAAAATATTTTTATAAACCGAGCCTGACCAAAGCACGTCAGTTTCTTCAATCTCTATGGAAATTAAATTGGTGGGATGTGTTGGAGCAATTGTTAGTTGAGTCACGACTCCTTTCCGATCCCTATGCGAATTACGATGCTGTTACAACCCATTTGAACAAAGCAGGCCTTCGCCCTGAATTTTATTTTTTATTCACACAAAAACCCTATGAAGGCGAAGCAACAGCAATATACAATACAAAATTACAAGCTCTGATTAAAGGAGTTTCCGATGATTTTGTAACTACCTCGTTACTTTCTTATCACTCGCAATTCAATGAAGCGGAACTAAGGGACGAATTATTCAGGATGAACCAATTGATCCATCGACCTATCCAACGAACCCGGTTCCATGGAGGAATAAGAAACATTGCTGCTACTTATTCCATGTTGTTGCAAATGGAAGTACTGCATGATTTGAGTATGGGATATGAAGAAGAGATCGGATACCGCGCCTCTACTGCAGTTCCTTTCTATTATTACAATCTCGAAAATGAATATCAAACCCCTCTATTGCTTCATCCTGTCGTCGCCTCGGAAGCCGGTTTGAGAAAGCATTCCAGTCATGTGGCATTTGAAAAACTAAACCGATTAGTCAATCAACTCCCAACACCTACTGGAACACAGAAAGTTGCTTTTTCCAATACGATTTGGCAAGAGGAAGATAACAATCAGCTTTGGAGAGAACAATTTTTCAACTATCTTGAAAAGCATGCTGGCTATCAATAGCTTAACTACACTATTTTTTGATCTGGATCATACTCTCTGGGATTTTGAAACCAATTCCGCCATGACATTCCAAAAGATTTTTAATGAAGAAAAAATAAATTTCTCGCTGGAACGATTTATTGAAACTTACAGCCCGATCAATCACGACTGTTGGAAACGTTATCGCAATAACAAAATTACCCACCAAGAATTACGAGTTCAAAGATTGGAGAGAACATTTCAAGCATTGGAGTATTCTTGTTCTCCGGAACTATTAGACCGAATCAACCAACGCTATGTTGATTACTTAAGCGACTTCACACAACTCTTTGAGGGAACTCAGCAGCTTTTATTCAAACTAGGAAAGCGATATGAGATGCACATTATCACAAATGGATTTGACACTGTTCAATATCACAAGATGAATAATTCTGGATTACAGCCTTTTTTTGGGAAAGTATTCACCGCGGAGGGAGTAGGCTTCAAAAAACCCAGTCCTCAAATTTTTGAATTTGCCCTTAATGATACTGGTAAAAAAGCCTCTGAATCTCTAATGATAGGAGATAGTCTGGAGGCAGATGTAGAAGGTGCACTAAATGTTTCCATGCAAGCCATTCACTTCAACTCCCACGGAGAACCTGTGCACAACCTTTGCCCCATTGTGTATTCAATGAAAGAATTAGAGCGATTATTACTTTAAAAATTCCGTGCTGCTAGGATTCACAGTATTAAATCCCCAATAAATATTTCTATTTTTGCCATAAACTCACCCGTATGAACCTATCCCAAGCGCAAAAAGCAGTAGACGATTGGATCCAAGAACACGGGGTCCGCTATTTCGACGAATTAACCAATATGGCTCAGCTGACCGAAGAAGTTGGCGAAGTGGCGCGTATCATCGCCCGACGTTATGGCGAACAAAGTGAAAAACCTACCGACCAAGAAAAAGACTTGGGCGAGGAATTAGCGGATGTGATATTCGTCGTTCTATGTTTAGCAAACCAAACGGGGATTGACTTGCAAGCGGCTTTTGATAAAAAACTGGAAATCAAGGCAAAACGTGATCGCCAGCGACATCACAACAATCCAAAGCTCAACGCTTAAGCATTCATGAATCTATCCCTTCTGCATCCCACAGCAGTACTCCAAGGCCATGTAAATATTACAGGATCCAAGAGTGAATCCAATCGCTTGTTGATTCTTCAAAACTTATTTCCCGAAATAGAAGTGACTAATTTGTCTAATGCAGACGATGTAAAAGCCATGGTCGCAGCCCTTAGTCATCAAGAACAAATCAAAGATATTCATCATGCGGGGACTACAATGCGCTTTCTCACAGCCTACTATGCGACCAAGGAGGGTGAGAAAGTAACCCTGACGGGTTCATCAAGAATGCAGCAGCGTCCTATTGGGATTCTTGTTGATGCATTAAGACAACTAGGAGCATCGATTAGCTATACAAAAAAAGAAGGCTATCCGCCATTGCATATTGAAGGAAAAAAAATCACGACTTCAAAGGTTCGTTTACCCGCTTCGGTAAGTAGCCAGTATATTTCAGCTTTGCTATTGATTGCCCCAAGATTGGAAAAGGGGCTGGAAATTCTATTGGAGGGGAGAATCACCTCCTTGCCTTATATAAAAATGACTCTTGCTCTGTTGGAAAAATTAGGGGTTTCTGTTGAATTAAATGATCAATCCATTAAGGTGGAGCCTTTAAAGCAGGCTATTAATCGACAAACTCTTGTGGTTGAGTCTGATTGGAGTTCTGCTTCCTACTATTACAGTATGGTAGCTCTCGCCAAGGAAGCCAAAGTACACTTAAGCAGCTATCGAAAAGAAAGCTTGCAGGGAGATGCTGTTCTTGTCGAACTATATCGTGAATTGGGAGTGGACACCACCCACACTAAGGATGGAATTCAGCTAGAAAAAATCAAAGGATTCACCCCACCAGATAAAGTTGCATTCGATTTGGTGAATTGCCCCGATTTGGCACAGACTGTAGCAGTTACTTGTGCAGGTCTAGGAGTAGGGTGTGATCTAACGGGATTGCATACTTTAAAAATTAAAGAAACGGACCGATTGCTGGCATTGAAGAACGAACTCACCAAACTGGGAGCCCAATTAGATGTTACAGAGGATAGTTTGTATTTAGAAAAAAACGGTTCGCTACTAGCCAACCAATCTATCGCCACTTACCAAGATCATCGTATGGCCCTGGCCTTTGCTCCCATAGCATTAAGAGTCCCGATAGCTATTGAAGAGGCCGATGTTGTGAGCAAATCATACCCTGATTTTTGGACGGATTTGGAAGCCTTAGACTTTCATTGTAGTAAAATGTAATTTTTGTTGCTAAATATTTGACTTCCCCTATACGGAGACCCTATATTTGCACCCACTAATTATTCACTATGAAACTTTCAGATTTTAATTTTGACCTTCCAAATGGCTTACTCGCACAACACCCTGCAGCAGACAGAGACGAATCTCGACTGATGGTATTGAATCGTAAAGAGGGGTCAATAGCTCACCATACCTTCAAGGATATCATCAATTTTTTTGATGAAGGCGATGTGATGGTATTGAATAACACGAAAGTTTTTCCAGCACGATTATTTGGAAACAAAGAGAAAACTGGTGCTCGAATCGAAGTATTCTTATTGAGAGAATTAAATGAAGAACAGCGTCTGTGGGACGTATTAGTCGATCCTGCACGAAAAATCAGAATCGGAAACAAGCTCTATTTTGGCCCCGACGAAAGTTTGGTTGCCGAGGTGATAGATAATACCACTTCGCGAGGGCGTACCCTGAGATTTCTTTTTGATGGATCCTACTCTGAGTTTCGCACCAAGTTGAAAGAATTGGGCCAAACCCCCCTTCCCAAATACATCAAAAGAGATGTAGAAGAATTGGATATTGAACGCTATCAAACTATATATGCCAAGCATGAAGGCGCTGTTGCGGCCCCTACAGCAGGTCTTCATTTTTCAAAACACCTACTAAAAAGACTTGAGATAAAAGGAGTAGACCTGGCAGAGCTAACCCTCCATGTAGGTTTAGGGACCTTTAGTCCAGTTGAGGTGGAAGATCTTTCTAAACACAAAATGGACTCCGAAGAATTAATCATAGATCCAAAAGCGGTTGATATTGTAAATACAGCCCTCAAGCAAAAAAGGAAAATATGTGCAGTAGGAACCACTGTGATGCGCGGTTTGGAAAGTTCAGTGTCTTCAAAAAGCACACTGAACTCCTATCGCGGGTGGACCCATAAATTTATTTTTCCTCCCTACGATTTTTCCATTGCAAATTGTATGATAACTAACTTTCATACACCCAAATCAACACTTTTGATGATGGTCTCAGCCTTTGCTGATCCTGATTTTATCAAAGAAGCCTATGAAGAAGCCATCAAGGAAGAGTATAACTTTTATTCGTATGGTGACGCTATGCTGATTCTGTAAATTCCAATTGTATTTCAGTGAAACAAGACATACGGGCCCTTAGTTTAGAAGAACTTAGGGCTTTTTTTATAGCAAAAGGGGATCAGGCATTCAGAGGCAATCAAGTTTATCAATGGCTTTGGCAGAAGGGTATCCATGATTTTGAACGAATGACCAATCTGTCCATTGATGTCCGTCAACTATTAGAGGATAATTTTTCTATTAATCATATTGCCATCGACACCCAACAAAAAAGCACTGATGGAACCATTAAAAATGCCGTAAGGCTTCACGATGAATTGGTGGTGGAGTCGGTTTTAATTCCTACAACAACCCGAACTACAGCTTGTGTTTCTTCTCAAGTAGGATGTAGCCTAGATTGTACTTTCTGCGCTACATCACGTCTGAAGCGCATGCGGAATTTAAATCCCGATGAAATTTATGATCAAGTTATGGCCATGGACCAACAAAGCCGCCTGTATTTCAATAAACCCCTATCCAATATTGTGTTTATGGGCATGGGAGAACCATTGATGAATTATAATAATGTTGTTGCAGCAATTGAAAAAATAACGGCTCCTAGCGGGATGGGTGTGTCTGCCAAAAGGATTACTCTCTCTACCTCCGGTGTACCCAAAATGATTAAAAAACTGGCTGAAGAATACCCCAAGTTCAAACTGGCTGTTTCGCTTCACAGTGCACGACAGGAAGTACGACAAAACATAATGCCCTTTGCCGATAAGTTCCCTCTAGAGGACCTTCTCGATTCTTTACAATTTTGGTATGAAACAACAAATAGTCGGATTACTTTTGAATATGTAGTGTGGGAAGGAATTAATGACACTCAAGAAGATATTCAAGCCCTTGTAGATTATTGTCAGAAAGTTCCCTCTAAAGTGAATTTAATTCAATACAACAGCATTGGAGAGGATCGGTTCCAACAGGCTCCAAAAGCAGTCGTAGAATTGTATCAAAAGGTTTTAGAAGCGAATGGAATTGTGGCCACAATAAGAAGATCTAGGGGATCGGATATTGATGCAGCTTGCGGACAATTGGCCAATAAAAGCCAAGCCTAAATTATCTCTTTATGCCAGAGGTAGCTTTTAAGTAGTATATTTGGTTTGGTGTATGAAAGTGGTTGAAAAGATTAAAGCCCCCATCTATGATGAAATGGAAAACTTTGAAAAAAAGTTTACCCAATCCATGGCATCCAAAGTCTCACTTCTGAGTCGAATTACCCATTTTATTGTCAACCGTAAGGGAAAACAGATGCGCCCTATGTTTGTTTTTTTGGTGGCAAAGATGTTTGGAAATGGAAAAGTAGCAGAACGAACCTATCGTGGCGCTTCTGTTATTGAATTGATTCACACCGCTACGCTAGTGCATGACGATGTTGTTGACGATAGCAACTACCGGCGTGGTTTTTTCTCTCTCAATGCCTTATGGAAAAATAAAATTGCTGTATTGGTTGGAGACTATCTGTTGTCAAAAGGGCTAATCCTATCTATAGAAAATGAAGATTTTGATTTGTTAAAAATCATATCTGAAGCAGTTCGTGAGATGAGTGAAGGTGAACTCCTTCAGATTGAAAAGTCCCGCAGTTTGGACATTACGGAGAAAGTGTATTATGAAATCATTCGCCAAAAGACAGCAACGCTTCTGGCCGCTTGTTGTGCAATGGGAGCTCAATCCATGAATGCGGATAAAGAGGCAGTTGCCAAAATGCATAAGTTTGGCGAATTGATAGGGATGGCTTTTCAGATAAAAGATGACTTGTTTGACTATGGAGAATCCAAAATTGGAAAACCCTTAGGGATTGACATTAAAGAAAAAAAAATGACACTCCCTTTGATTCGAACCCTGAATACAGTTTCCTCTTCCGAGCGGCGTTGGTTGATTAATGCAGTAAAAAATAAAAACAAAGACAAAAAAACAGTTAAGCAGGTCATTCAAAAGGTGAAAGATAGTGGAGGGCTAGAATTTGCTTTGAAAAAAATGGAAGCATACCGATCACAAGCTCTCGATATTCTTTTTACCTTTCCGAAGAGTGAATACAGAGAAGCGCTGGTTTTGATGCTCAATTATGTTATTGAGCGAAAATATTAGAGATACTTTTCTATTTTTATTGTCCAACAACATATTTATTGATTTCTAGAACTACCATAGATCAAGTTTATGATGCCTCCCGTGTGGAAGAGGTCATTGGTGATTTTGTTGTGCTGAAGAAGTCGGGATCTAACTTTAAGGGGTTGAGTCCTTTTTCTCAGGAGAAAACACCCAGCTTTATGGTGTCTCCTGTAAAGCAGATTTGGAAAGACTTCAGTAGTGGAAAAGGGGGAAATGTAGTTGCTTTTTTGATGGAGCACGAGCATTTTACCTACCCAGAGGCCATCCGTTACTTAGCAAAAAAATACAATATTGAGATTGAGGAAACCCAGCAAACAGATGAGGAGCGCGAGAAAAACTCTGAACGGGAGAGCATGTTCTTGGTGGCACAATTTGCTCAAGAGTTTTTTAAAGAATCGTTATGGGAAGGAACCGAGGGCAAAGCCATTGGGTTGACTTATTTTAAAGAACGCGGTTTTTCAGAAAAAACGATTGAAGACTTTGGTTTGGGTTATTCTCCTAGCTCAATATCGGCTCTTAGCAATGCGGCTAAAAAAGGGTCTCATTCATTGGAGTTTTTGGAAAAAACGGGTCTACTCATTCACAATGAAGAACGTCAGCAACACATTGATCGGTTTCGAGGAAGGGTAATTTTTCCAATACGAAGTTTATCGGGTCGGGTGCAGGGGTTTGGAGGTCGAATTCTCAACAAAGAGGCCAAAACCGCAAAATACCTCAACTCACCAGAAAGCGATATTTATCATAAAAGCAAAGTTTTATATGGGTTGTTTGAAGCAAAAAAAACAATAGCAAAAGAAGACTGTTGTTATCTGGTTGAGGGCTATACCGATGTCATTCAAATGCATCAGGCAGGAGTTACCAATGTTGTTTCTTCCTCAGGGACAGCATTGACCCAAGAGCAAATTCGTCTAATTCGCCGCCTGACTAAAAATATAGTTGTCTTATTCGATGGTGACGCCGCAGGGGTCCGTGCATCTATACGTGGGATCGATTTGATCTTAGAACAAGACATGCATGTTAAAATATGCACTTTTCCAGAAGGGGAAGACCCAGATAGTTTTGCCAAAGGAAAATCGGAGGAAAACATCCGTACCTATCTGTTGGATAAAGCAAAAGATTTCATTCAATTCAAAGCCAGCTTACTTCTTGAAGAGGCCAAAGAGGATCCTGTAAAAAAAGCGGATACGATTCGTGCTATTGTAAGTAGTATTGCCAAGATTCCCGATGTCATACAAAGAGAGGTTTATATTCAGAGCTGTGCTTTGAATATGGGAGTATCTGAAGCGGTACTTTTTAATGCTCTAGCGCAATTGCTTCAAAAACAGCAAAAAGAATCCAAGCAGCCAAGAAAACCCAATCAGTCTTTAGAAGTAGTGAAGCCTCCTTCACAAGAATTGGTTGAAGTGGATGAAGTTTTTGAGCTGGAAAAACAAATCATAAGGCTCTTGTTGCACTACGGCAATGAAAAAGCGTATTTCGAAGACGTAGTTATCCAAAAAGACTCGGACGGGAGTGTACAGCAAGCCGTTCGTCAGATGGAAGTAACTGTTCATGAAAAAGTTTTTTTGGATCTTCAACAGGACGAAATTGAACTAAGCAATCCCTTTTTTAGAAAAACCTATTCCACTATTATTCAGCAATTGCAAGCCAATGGAGAAATTCAACCCATACGTTTTGCAGAAGAAGAAGATAAGGAAAACAGCACCCTATTATCTGACTTATTGATGGAGAATGAAAAATACAAGCTGCACAATTGGGACAAGAAAAATATCTTTGTTAAACAACCTCAGGACCGAGTTGGGCAATCTGTAACACAAACGATATTATCTTTACGCCGCTTTTTAATTAATGAGAAAATCCAACGACTTAATGGTCAACTCGAAGCGAGTTCAGAGAACGATGCTCATCTCTTAGAGGAAATTAATATGTATAACGAATTACGTCAGTTGGTTTCTCAAAAACTTAGTCGAGTTGTTTAAATTATTCGCAATTGCTTGGAATGTAGATACAAATCAAACGAATTGTCGACATTCAATTTTGTTAATATTCGGGTTTTGTAGGTGTTTACTGTCTTTTGATTAATATCTAGCTTTTCAGCAATGTCTATATTTTTGGTGCCTTCTACCAAAAGTTTTAAAACCTCAATCTCTCTTGGAGAAAGCGTCTCGAAATTTGTTTTTGGATCTTCTAAATTGATATTGTAATTCAATTGAGTACGATGTCTAGACGTCACATAAAACCCTTTATTGTAAACATAATTTATAGCTTCAAGAAGCAATTCTGAATTTGTTTTTTTGGATAGATACGCGGTTGCTCCCGCTTTTAGAAGACTAATTGAGTAGACTTTAGACGGTTGGTTGCTGAAGACGATGATCTTGATTTGTGGGTATTCTTCCCTTATTTTTTCAATTAAGGTCACAGGGCTAATGCCTTGTAATTCCATATCCATGACGATGATGTCGATAGGATATTGGGTTAAAATTTTGAAGGCGTGGTTGTACAAATAGGCAGGGGGGGCCAAGCTAATCTGATTACTATCCTTGGCAATTTTTTCGAAACCTGTATGTACAATGGGATTGGAATCCAGTACAAGGGTCTGTATCATAGTTCAACATTTGGGGAATACTAAGATACAAATTTTTAAAGCTTATGTCAATGCTTAAAGGTTTTTTGGAATACTACAAACTGGTATAGCTTCCATTTTGTGTTTATTTGTTTGGTGATGCACTTGATAAATTTCCAAGATTTCTTTCTGGCGATCCGACATCGAACTAACAGGCAATTGATTAGCTTCAGCATCCATTGCCCATTCCATTTCTGGATAGGAGGCACCTAATTGTTCCTCATCGGTGCGTCCGTCATCCCATAAACCATCTGTAGGGGAAGCCGATTGGATGGATTCTACAATACCAAGGTGAGCTCCTACAGCAAACACTTCTGTTTTCAACAAATCTGCGATAGGACTCAAATCGACTCCACCATCTCCATATTTGGTGTAGAAGCCCACACCAAAGTCTTCAACTTTATTTCCAGTACCAGCCACTAGATACCGGTTCAGCGCTGCAAAATAATACAAGGTAGCCATTCGGAAACGAGCTCTTGTATTGGCAAGGCTCAGATGATGTTTCTGTTCATTTTCAGTAGGTGGTAATACTTCCTTGAAGGCTTCAAATAGTCCTGTAAGTTGTATAGTATTTGAGTGAACATTAGCGAATTTAGCTGTCAACCACTCCAAATGTTCTTTTGCCCGATTGACTTGATTAGAACCTTGATGGATTGGCATTTCCAAGGCAATAACTGGGCGCCCTGAAAGGGCACACAAGGTTGATGTTACCGCTGAGTCGATGCCTCCTGAAACGCCTACCACAAAACCGTTCATATTCGATTCCAAGGCATAAGAGTTCAACCATTCCACGATATGTTCTACAACTTTTTCAGGATTTTTCATAGCGCTTTTATAGTAATAGAATGTATTTTTGCATAAAAATACAATCATTTCACATATAAAAAAAGATGGAATTCTATCTTCATGAAAAATTTAATTTCTCAACAGGTTTTGTCCTTTTAATTTTACTCGTATTGAGCTTTGCTTGCCAGGATAAAAACTCATTGAGAGCTGAAATTGAGTCACTTCCTGTTGAAATAAAAGTGGATCGTTTTGACCGAAAATTTCACGAGGCTTCTCCCGAGCAAATTCCTAACCTCAAAGAAGAATATCCCTTTTTGTTCCCAGAACAATTTGATGATAGTATTTGGATAAAACGCCAAAAGGACAGCCTTCAACTTTTATTACAGCTGGCTGTCGATAAAAAATTCCCCAATGAAGAGTCTCTAAAAAAAAGCCTTAGTCAGCTTTTTAAACATATCAAATTTTACTTTCCACAGACTCCTATTCCATACACCATTGGATTGATTAATAATGTTGATTATCAAAGCAAGACAATCTATAGAGATAGTCTTTTGATTCTCTCTTTGGACACCTACTTGGGAAAGGATAACGAACTGTATGAAGGGATCCCTAAATATATTCGTCAACAAATGGATGAAGCTTATTTGACTTCTCATGTCGCTGACAAATTTTTAGTAACCCAATTGAACCCTCTTGCCGAACGCACTTTTTTGGCACAACTCATATACCAAGGTAAAATACAATACGCCAAATCCTTACTCTTGCCCGATCTTTCAGAAGCCAAACGTTTGGGCTATTCTGAGCTACAATTCCAATGGGCTAGGGAGAACCAAAAATATATTTGGCAATATTTTATTGAGAGACAATTGTTATACAGCACCGATCCTACTCTTTCACAACGTTTTTTAGAGCCGGCTCCTTTTTCCAAATTTTATTTGGAATTAGACAACGAAACACCGGGTCAGATTGGAGTGTGGTTAGGTACTGAAATTGTCAAAGCCTTTATCGAAAAAAAACCAACAATTCCGCTAGAAGAACTCTTGGCTCTTCCTGCCCTTACTATATTTCAAGAATCTAGATACAAACCCAGCAGATAAAATGGCAACAAGCAAAGAATCCTCTATTTCAATTCAAATAGGCCTTGATGAAAATAAAATACCCGAAACCATTCATTGGTCTGCTCCTGATGGGGGAGTAGAAAATGCAGTGGCTAAGGCCCTGTTACTTTCTCTATGGGATAGTGAAACCCAAGAAACGTTACGAATGGATTTGTGGGTGAAGGACATGCCAATTGATCAAATGCAACGCTTTTTTCATCAAAGTTTAGTGACGATGGGCCAAACCTATTTTCGGGCTACAGAAGACGAGAAAATGGCACAAGGGTTTGAAGATTTTGCAGCTTTTTTTGCTGAAAAACTTAACATCAAATGATCATTTAGCAGCAGCAAAGTCAATCAAAAGATCTCCGATTGATTCTGTTATTGATTTCAAACCTAGTTTTTTTGTAGCTGAAGTAACAAAGCATAAGGGGATTTCTTCCCAATCCTTTTTCAATACCTTTTGGTAAGCCACTACATTGCTGTCAATTGCATTTGAACTTAATTTATCCGCCTTGGTAAAGACCAAGTAGAAAGGAATTTCATGCCTTCCCAGCCATGCAATAAACTCCAAATCTATAGGTTGTGCTGGATGGCGAATGTCCAAAAGAACAAAGGTGAGCAGGAGTTGCGTTCGCTTTCTGAAATAGGATTCTATATAGGATTGAAACTTCTTTTTTTGGACTTTAGAAACTTTTGCATATCCATATCCCGGTAAATCAACTAGATACCATTGCTCATTAATCAAAAAATGATTTATTAGCTGTGTTTTACCTGGACGTGAAGACGTTTTGGCAAGTTTTTTTTGATTACATAGGGCGTTGATAAGAGAAGATTTCCCCACATTAGAGCGACCAATAAAGGCAAACTCAGGACGCTTTTCTGAAGGACATTTTTCAACTTCGGTATTGCTGACAATAAATTGAGCAGATTTGATCTGCATGACCAGTTATATTTGGCAATTTTGAAACCACTCCATTACAATTTGATTGAATCGATCGGGATGCTCCATCATCGGGGCATGTCCACATTTATCAATCCAATATAAAGTGGAATTAGGGAGTAACTTGTGAAATTCATCTGCCACATTAGGAGGAGTAACTTGATCTTGAGCCCCCCATATAATTGCAGTAGGAGTTGACATGTTTGGCAAATCCTTGGACATATTATGACGGATCGCACTCTTGGCAACGGCTAGTGTTTTAACCAGCTTTTTACGGTCATTGACCGTCTCGAAGACTTCGTCTACAATTTGCTTTGTGGCAACTTTGGGGTCGTAGAAGACTTCCTCACTTTTGGCTTTTATATAATCATAATCTCCGCGTTTGGGATAGCCATCTCCCATTGAGTTTTCATACAGACCAGAACTTCCAGTAATGATAAGACCTTTAACCATTTCTGGATGCAACTTAGTGTATAGAAGACCAATATGCCCTCCGAGTGAGTTGCCCAAGAGGACCACATTATTTAATTCCATAAACGTAATAAACCCATGAAGATACTCGGCAAAGTCTTTCACATTGGTTTGAAGTAGCGGACGATCATATACTGGTAATTCAGGAATGATAATTTGATAATTATGCTGAGTGAAATAAGACATAACACCTTCAAAATTACTCAGTCCACCCATCAATCCATGGAGGATGATGATAGGCTGACCGGTTCCTTCAGCAACATATCGGTACCCCTTTTTTTCAATTAATTGATTTTCCATCCGCAATCACTCCTGTAAGAAGGGCAAATATAGAGAATTACAAGTTTAAATCGCTTTCCTATGACTAAAACCCAAGAAAAGGACAGAGTGGTAAAAGTTATCAACAAAGTGGTAAATAGTGGTAAAAAGTGGTAATTAATTTCTATTTTTGATAGTACAAAAGCTAAAAAGCTCTGATGCAGCATTTTATAGGAACATATGAGTGTAAGGCAGATGCCAAAGGACGCATTATGATTCCCGTTGCCCTAAAAAAACAGTTGGCTGCAGTGGTGAGTCAAGGATTTGTTCTGAAGCGAGCTGTATTTAACAGTTGCTTGGAATTGTATCCTATGAAAGAATGGGAGCAGCTTATGACAAAAATTAATACTCTTAACCGATTCAATAAGAAAAACATTGACTTCATCAGACGATTTACCGCAGGAGTGAAAATGGTCGATGTAGATGCTTCAGGACGTTTGCTAATTCCAAAAGACTTGTTGGGACATGCAGGAATGAACAAAGAAGTAGTTGTGTCTTCTGCAGTCAATATACTTGAGCTATGGGATAAGACCCAATACGAAGAAGCTATTGATGCTGCAACTCTAGATTTTGGCGCTTTAGCCGAAGAAGTAATGGGAGATCAAAATGAAAATGACCTATCATAAACCGGTATTGCTGCAAGAAGCGATCGAAGGACTAGCGATTCGTCCCTCCGGGGTTTATGTAGACGTCACTTTTGGAGGAGGAGGTCACTCACAAGCAATCCTAGATCAGCTAGCTACAGACGGTAAACTCTATGCCTTCGACCAGGATCCTGATGCACAAGCACAGGCACTTTCCGATCCTCGATTCGAATTGATTCCTTCCAATTTTTCTTATTTACAACAACACCTTCGTTTTAACGGGGTCACTTCTGTTCATGGCATACTCGCCGATTTTGGGGTTTCTTCTCATCAATTTGACAGTGAGCGTCGGGGATTTTCAACTCGATTTGAAGGGCCTCTAGACATGAGAATGAATCCAGCACAAGAACAATCTGCTTCAACACTGATCAATACCTATTCAGAGTCCCAACTCACCAATCTGTTTAAAAACTACGGCGAATTGCGCAATGCCTTCAAGTTGGCATATGCAATTTCAATTCATCGAGAAAATCACCCCATTCACACTACCAAACAGCTTAGACAGGTTATCGAGCCGCTAGTGCCTGAGAGGTTTTTAAATAAGTATTTGGCACAAGTCTTTCAAGCCATCCGAATCGAAGTAAATCAAGAATTGGAGGTTATAAAGCAATTTTTAAAGCAATCTTCAGAGGTATTAGTCCAAGGGGGGCGGTTGGTATGTATTTCCTATCATTCTCTGGAAGATCGTTTGGTTAAGCGGTATATCCGTGAAGGCCAATTCGAAGGGACAGCTCCAGTAGATTTTTATGGCAATAGAAGTACACCGCTCAAAAAAATAGGGGGAATGGTTCACCCCGACCAAAAAGAAATAGCTGAAAATAATCGGGCACGAAGTGCTAAAATGAGAATCGCTGAAAAAAGATGAAACAAATTCTCGCTTTCCTGAACATGGAATTTCTTCTCAAAGAAGGAGCACTTAGCAATTGGCGCTTTGTTTTCTCACTTTCTCTTCTGGCAATGATAATGATAGAGAGTGGGCATCAGGCCGATAGTAAGATTTTTAAAATAGCTCAGCTCAACGAAGAATTAAAAGCACTAAAAAGTCAGTTTGTAGAAAAACGATCACACTTGATGCGCTTGAAAATGGAGACCAAGGTTGCTGCTGTTTTGAGAGAAAAGGGAGTGAAAGCATCGCAAGAACCTCCCGTAAAGATAATTGTAGAATAAATGAAATACTCAGCCCAAAATAGAATCATGTCGAGAGTGTACCTGGTCGTAGTGGGCTTGGTTCTATTTGCTTTGGTTCTTGTAGGCAAGTTATTTTATATCCAATGGGTCCAAGGTGAGTTGTATACTTCCAAATTGGAAGCGAGCACTTTAAAAAGTGTTGTTCTAGACGCGAGTCGAGGAAATATTTATGCCGACGACGGGAGTATATTAGCGACTACTGTCCCTCGCTATGAATTGCGATGGGATGCTATGGTAGTGTCTAATGCGATTTTTGAAACTCACAAAAACGCTTTGGCAACCGAATTGGCTTCTTTTTTTGGGGCATCCAAAACTTATTTTTTAAGCCGTTTACAAAAGGCGAGGAAACAAAAAAATCGCTATTTCCTCCTTGCAAAAAATCTGAACTATTCGGAATATCAAACCCTAAAGAATTTCTCCATTTTAAAACTCCCTTCCTATAAAGGAGGCTTAATAGTAGAGCAACAACTCGTCCGAGAACATCCCTTAGGTAAAGTTGCTGAACGAACCGTGGGATATGAAATGCGCGATCCTTCAGGGTATTTTCTTCGTGTGGGACTGGAAGGCGCATTTGGTCAATATCTGAGAGGAGAGCCAGGACGAAGACTAAAGCAAAAAATTGCCAACGGACAATGGAAGCCCATTAATGATAGTAATGAAAAAGAACCTACATCGGGTTTTGATTTGCATACAACGATCAATGTCAACATACAAGACATTGCTCATAAGGCTTTGTTGCAGCAGTTGGAAAGATTTGAAGCAGATCACGGAACGGTAGTGGTAATGGAGACCCATTCTGGGAACGTGAAAGCCATTGTAAATTTAGGACGAACATCCAGAGGCACCTATTATGAAAAATTAAATTATGCCGTAGGAGAGGCTCACGAGCCTGGTTCAACCTTCAAATTGATGGCGATGATTGCTGCTTTAGAAGATGGGGTGGTGGATGTAGATGATAAAATTCATACGGGAAAAGGGGAACTAACTTTCTATAACAAGTTTAAAGTAAGAGATTCCAAAAGAGGAGGCTACGGAACTTTAACAGTCGGGAAAGTATTCGAAGTGTCATCGAACACGGGCGTTGTAAAAATCGTCTATGATAATTATAAAAATAATCCAGAGCAATTTGTTAATCGTCTCTACAATATGGGACTGAACAAACCCCTTGGGATATCTATTAAAGGGGAAGCGAAGCCCAAAATTCCTTATCCAACAGATTCCACTTGGGATGGGCTAGATTTACCTTGGATGGCCTATGGGTATGGAGTTGCGCTGACCCCCCTCCAGACTCTTACATTTTACAATGCTATTGCGAATGGAGGAGAAATGGTGAAGCCCAAATTTTTGAAACAAATCAGTCGCTTAGGAAATCGTCCAGAAAAAGTTTTTCGTAAAGAAATATTAAACCCTGCTATATGCTCGCAGCAAACAGTTGAAAAAGCCCAACAAATGATGTTCAATGTAGTGGACAAAAAATGGGGAACGGCACACCAAATAAAAGATGAAGTTCTACCCTTGGCTGGAAAGACGGGTACTTGCCAGGTAGATTATACCACGGATAATGTACAGTATATATCAAGTTTTGTTGGTTATTTTCCAGCAAATGCCCCAAGGTATTCTTGTATTGTAGTGATTCATAAACCAAACAAAAAGAAAGGCTACTACGGCGCTACTGTGGCAGCCCCTGTTTTTAAAAAGATAGCCAAGAAAATTTACACCAATACCCCTAAAGAAATACGAATCACCAATGCTGAAATAGAAGCCTTGGAAACCCAAAGAACAATTTCTTCTGAGGTTCCCTTGCCTAGTTTGATTGGAATGACAAAGACGGAAGCCGAACAAGTGGCAAAAAGTTTAGGAATAAAACTCACAACAAAAGGAAATGGAGTAGTCGTACGGCAATCAATTCAGGCGGGGACTCCTTCTCACACTGTCAAAAATCTATTGATCGAATTGTCATGATAATACTGAAAGACTTGTTGTATAAAGTATCCTTGGAAGCTGTTTTTGGGGAGTTGCAACAGCAGATTAAATCAGTTACATTCGACTCTAGAGCTGTGGAATCGCAGTCTCTTTTTGTGGCCTTGAAAGGAGAAGGGTTGGATGGGCACGACTACATAGAATCGGCTATAGAAGGGGGAGCCATTTCCGTATTGTGTGAAGTACTTCCCTCCACCTTAGACGACCGATGTACATACTTGCAAGTGCAAGACAGTCATAAGGCATTGGGTATTTTGGCTTCAAACTTCTATGGAAACCCCTCGTACGACTTAAAGGTCATTGGTGTTACTGGTACCAATGGAAAAACTTCGGTAGCCACTATGCTCTACGGATTGTTCGAATCTTTGGGCTATCCTGCTGGTCTTTTATCTACCGTAAAAGTATGTTTTGGTGGATTTGAAAAAGAAGCAACCCACACCACTCCAGATCCCCTTCAAATCCAAGCCCACCTGGCAGCAATGAAAAAAGCGGGAATTACCCATTGCTTTATGGAAGTTTCCTCGCATGGGATTGCTCAAGAAAGAATTTCAGGGATTTCTTTTTCCGGCGGTGTCTTTACCAACCTAACCCATGATCACCTTGACTATCACAAAACTTTTGCTGCCTACCGAGACACAAAAAAAAGATTTTTTGATCAACTGCCTCAGCAAGCTTTTGCTCTCATCAATGCAGATGACAAAAATGGAGTAGTGATGGTTCAGAACTGCAAAGCCAAAACCTATACTTATGCAATTAAAAATTACGCAGATTTCCCTGTTAAGGTATTGGAGCAGCAGTTTGGGGGGATGTTGTTGAAAATTAAAGAAACAGAATTATGGACACCTTTAGTTGGTAGATTCAATGCCTCCAATATCATTGCGGTCTATGCGGTGACCGATTTATTGGGTCTTGATCCACTTGATAGTATGAGCGCAATTAGTCAATTGGAGTCGGTTCCTGGACGTTTTCAAGTCCATCAAGGCGCCCAGAACAGATTTGTCATTGTAGACTATGCCCATACCCCAGACGCTTTGTCACTTACTCTTGAGACCATTAATGAAATACGCACCAACAATGAATCTCTGATCACCGTGGTGGGCTGTGGGGGCAACAGGGACCAAGAAAAGCGTCCTAAAATGGGCTTTGTTGCAGCACAAAAAAGCAACCAAGTCATCTTTACTTCAGACAATCCACGAACCGAAGACCCGCATCAAATTTTAAACGAAATGCGTGAAGGTGTTTCCCCAGAGGCGTATAAAAAAACACTCGTAATAGAAGATAGGAAAGAAGCTATTCAAGCGGCTTTTCAATTTTCAAAACCGAATGATATCGTATTAATTGCTGGAAAAGGGCATGAAACCTATCAAGAAGTAAAGGGAAATAAAATACCCTTCAATGACTACGAAATAGCTAAACAAATTTTTTCCAACTCCGACTAATATGCTCTATTATCTATTCAATTATTTAGAACAACAATACGCACTTCCTGGAGCGAGTCTTTTTGGATTTTTATCTTTTAGAGCGGCTTTATCAGTTATTTTCTCACTACTACTCACCACTATTTTTGGAAAGCGCATCATTTCATTTCTTCAATCCAAGCAAGTCGGAGAATCCATACGCGACCTTGGTTTGGATGGACAAAAAGAAAAAGCAGGAACTCCTACTATGGGAGGTGTGATGATAATCTTATTTACTCTGGTCCCTGTCTTTCTTTTGGCAAAGCTGGATAATATCTATATCCAATTATTGATTGTAACCACATTATGGATGGGGACGATTGGGGGGGTAGATGATTATATCAAAATATTTAAAAAAGATAAAGACGGATTGAAGGGAACATTCAAGGTTTTTGGTCAAATCATACTGGGGATATTTATTGGTAGTGTTCTCTATTTTCATCCAGGAGTGACCGTGCGCCAAGAAAAACATGATCAGCTTCAAAAATCAATGGCGATCGAAGACATTCAAGATCGCTTTCAGCCTGCTATCAAATCCACACTGACAACCATTCCGATGCTTAAGGATAACGAATTCAATTATGCTTCCCTATTGATGGATGACCATTATAAGAAGTGGTCTTGGTTGCTGTTCATTCCTATTGTAGTCTTTATTATTACAGCTGTTTCCAATGGGGCTAACCTTACTGACGGAATCGATGGTTTGGCCGCTGGAAGTTCCGCGATTATGGTATTTGCATTGGGAGTCTTTGCCTGGGTTTCTGGGAATCTCATTTTCGCCGATTATCTCAATATTATGTTTATTCCGAAAGTGGGAGAGGTCACAATTTTTGTAGCTTCTTTTTTGGGATCACTCATTGGATTTTTATGGTATAATACCTATCCCGCATCCATTTTTATGGGAGATACAGGGAGCTTAACCATTGGCGCACTAATATCCGTAATCGCAATAATGGTTCGCAAAGAGCTTCTTCTACCTATTCTCTGTGGTATATTCTTAATAGAAGCACTTTCGGTTATCCTACAGGTTGGATATTTCAAGTACAGTCGAAAGAAATGGGGCGATGGAAGACGGATATTTTTAATGTCTCCTTTACATCATCATTTCCAAAAGAAAGGATTTCATGAAAGTAAAATAGTCGCTCGATTTTGGATCGTTGGAATTCTACTCGCCGTTTTATCAATCGTAACTCTAAAAATACGTTGATGGAAAAGAAGGGAGTCATTTTAGGGGGAGGAGAAAGTGGAATTGGTACAGCACTACTAGCCAAACGTAAAGGGTTTCATGTATTTGTATCCGATCAGAATTCATTGTCTTCAATAGCCAAAGACACACTACAAAAAAATGCAATTCTGTGGGAAGAAAACCAACACGACCTGGAACAGATGAAAGACGCCCATTGGGTTATGAAAAGCCCTGGAATTCCAAATAATGCGTCTATAGTAACTCAGTTGGAAGCGTTGAATATTCCCATACTTTCTGAGCTGGAATTCGCCGCTCAATATACTGATGCTTTGTTAATTGGAATTACTGGGAGTAATGGCAAAACTACCACCACAATGCTTACCCATCATATCCTGAAAAATGCCGGACTACACGTGGGCTTGGCAGGAAATATCGGGACGAGTTTTGCCCGCCAAATCGCTGAAAACAATTACGATGTATTTGTATTGGAGATTAGCAGTTTTCAGTTGGATCATATTCAAAAGTTTGCTCCACACATCGCTGCCATTACCAATATAACTCCCGATCATTTGGACCGTTATGAAAATGATTTTGGTTTGTACATCAAATCCAAATTAAAAATTGCCACAGCACAACAAGCTTCCAACTTTCTGGTCTACAATGCAGACGACAAGAACCTGAGCGATCACATCCTATCAGCATCTTTCAAAAGTACTCTACATCCTTTCGGATTCAAAAACAACGAGGAGTCTACAAGGCAAACCACACTTTCTGAAGACCATATTCAAATACAAAACGAAAAAAAGACAACTATGATACCCACAAATTCTTTTGCGTTACAAGGGCGCCATAATCTGCTCAATGCGATGGCTGCCGCCACAATTGCAGATCTATTAAAGATTAGTAAATCTGTGATTAGGGAAAGCTTATCAACATTTCAAGGGGTTCCACACCGTCTGGAAAAAGTGCTAAAAATTCAAAAAAAGCAATTTATCAATGACTCGAAAGCCACCAATGTAAATGCTGCCTTCTTTGCTCTAGAGAGTATGGAAAAATCAACAGTTTGGATTGCTGGAGGGATAGATAAAGGAAATGAATACGAAGAGCTATTACCCCTGGTACACGAAAAAGTGAAAGCAATAGTATGTCTTGGGGTCAATAACGAGAAGTTGTTTGGAACATTTGAAAAAGTTGTGGATGTCATCATTGAAACACAATCAATGGAAGAAGCAGTTAAGATTGCTTCAAAGATTGCCCAGCCAAATGAAAATATACTGTTGTCTCCCGCCTGTGCCAGTTTCGACTTATTTGATAATTATGAAGACCGAGGCAATCAGTTCATTAATGCGGTTAGAAATTTATAAATGATCAACCTCTTAAAACATTTTAAAGGTGATAAGGTGCTCTGGGGAGTGGTAACCCTATTAGCGGTCTTTTCATTTTTACCTGTTTACAGTGCCAGTACCAATCTCTCCTATGTGGTAGGGGTTGGAACACCTACAGGCTATCTAATTAAGCATGCCATTATACTTGTCTTTGGTTTTTTCCTGATGTTTTTAATTCATAGAATTCCATACAATTATTTTAAGGGGATTTCTATACTGTCCCTTCCTTTGGTTTTCTTACTATTGCTCTACACGGCTTCTCAAGGAATCCTAATTGCTGGAGCCAATGCCAGCCGCTGGCTACGAATTCCGGTTCTGGGTTTGAGTTTTCAGACTTCAACTCTAGCCTTCGTTTCCTTATTGACCTATGTTGCTTACTATTTATCTAAATATGAAGGGCAATCCCAGTCTTTTGGGCGCTCCTTTTTGATGCTGTGGCTTCCCATTTTCAGTTTTGTTTTTATCATACTACCTGCTAATTTTTCTACTGCCGCACTTCTTTTTTTAATGGCTTTTGTTATGGCATTTTTAGGTCGCCACCCCAATCGATATTTATTAGGGATCATTGCTGGAGGACTGGTTGGGTTTTTGATTTTTATACTTGCTGTAAAAGCCTTTCCAAATCAATTTCCCAATCGGATCGATACTTGGATGAATCGCATAGAAAACTTTTCTTCTGGAGATGAGGCCAGCGGAAATTATCAAATTGAACGTGCCAAAATTGCGGTAGCTTCTGGCGGTTTATTAGGAGTAGGTGCTGGAAAAAGTGTGATGAAAAATTTCTTGCCTCAAAGTTCATCGGATTTTATTTATGCAATAATTATAGAAGAATATGGATTGATAGGTGGCTGTATGCTTTTGTTTCTCTATCTCGTATTGTTGTTTAGAGTGGTTGTAGTAGCCTATAAGACCTCGGATAGTTTTGGAAAACTCTTGGCCGTTGGGATGGGACTACCCATTGTCTTTCAAGCCCTGATTAATATGGGTGTTGCTTTACAAGTGCTTCCGGTTACTGGACAAACACTGCCACTCATAAGTAGCGGGGGTACTTCTGCTTGGATGACCTGTATTGCATTGGGAATTCTTCTTAGTGTGAGCGTCAATATTCGAGCTTCAGAAACACCATCAAATAACCCTTTAGCCGAACTAAGTGAAATTGAATAGAATCATCATATCGGGAGGAGGTACTGGAGGGCACATATACCCTGCTTTAGCCATTGCAGATACGTTAAGACAGCGCTCGCCAGAAATACAAATCCTATTTATTGGCGCATACGGTAAAATGGAAATGGAAAAAGTTCCCGAGGCAGAATATCCAATACGGGGGCTTTGGATCGATGGGCTCCATCGTAAACACTTTTTTAGAAATATTCTTTTTCCAGTGAAGTTGATAGTAAGTGTGCTTCATTCTTTTTTCTATTTTATTCGTTATCGGCCGCAATTTGTTATTGGGACGGGCGGTTTTGCCAGCGGTCCGATGGTATTTGTTGCCAGTTTGTTGGGCACTCCTAGTTTGATTCAAGAACAAAATTCCTTCCCAGGAATTACCAATCGATTATTAGGCAGAATTGTCAATAGAATTGCAGTTTGTTATGCGGGGATGGAGCGATTCTTCCCTAAAAATAAACTCATAGTCACAGGGAATCCTACTCGAAAAGAATTACGTACTAATTTGATTGAATCTCAGACAGCAAAAAGTTTTTTCGAACTAGTACCAGATAAAAAAACACTAGTAATTCTAGGAGGAAGCCTCGGTGCCCTGAAGATCAACGAATTAATTGCTCAAAAGCTTACCTACTTTAATTCCCAAGGGTGGCAAGTAATATGGCAATGTGGGAAACTTTATTACTCTGAATACCAGTCCAAGGGCTCCCCCTCAAACAAAATATATCCATTTATTAATAGAATGGACCAATTGTATGCAGCTGCTGACCTCATTATAAGTAGAGCAGGAGCCAGTACTATCGCTGAACTTACACAGGTAGGCAAACCCGTATTATTTATTCCTTCTCCCAATGTGGCAGAGGATCATCAAATGAAAAATGCCAGAGCATTGGAATCTCAAAATGCGGCTCGTGTTCTAGCAGAAAAAGATCTAAAACATCATTTTGAAACTGTTTTTGAGAGTTTGAGTTCCGATTCAGACTTAATGCGGATTCTTGGACAAAATATTCGAAATATGGCAAGACCCAATGCGGTAGAAGAAATTGTGGACGAAATTGAAACCTTAGCTGCAGTATGAAAAAAAGAAATTACTTTTTTCTAGGTATTGGGGGGATAGGCAATTCAGCCCTAGCACAACATTTCACATCTTTAGGACATCTTGTTGCTGGATATGACCGAATGCCAAGTAGCGTTACACAAAAACTTGAAAAAAATAAGCTAGATGTATTGTATGAATTTGCGCCTGAAAAATTACCTGCTTTTGTAGATCCTGAAAACACAACTATTGTGTGTACAGCTGCCATCAAACAAGACCAACCTTGGTATCAATATTTTGAAAAAAAGGGATACTTGATTGAAAAGAGAGCTCATGTTTTGGCTCAAATTGCTAATGCAAAGACATGTGTAGCGGTAGCTGGCACCCATGGAAAAACAAGCACACTAGCAATACTGAGTCATATATTTAAAACAGCAAAACAGTCATTTACAGCCTTTGTGGGTGGCATACTCCAGGGATACGAATCAAATTATATTCATACAGGCGATTCCTATATTTTGGTGGAAGCGGATGAGTTCGACCGTTCCTTTCTAAAACTCCGTCCAACTCATGCTGCCATCACAAGTATTGATCCCGATCATCTTGATATATACCATTCCAAAAAAGCTTTTGAAAAAGCTTTTGAAGATTTTGCCAATCAAGTAGAGACCTCATTAATTGTTGGGCCTGGCGTCGCCCTAGAAGGACTCAAATTAGGAACAGCAGCTACATCGCCCTACCGGATGGAAAATTGTAAACTCACTGAGGAGGGATACCGGGTTGATTTTTATTTGCGGTCGCCTAAGTCAGAATCTTTCTTAGTTGATGTTGTGGGGCAACACAATTTGTATAATGCACTCACAGCAGCCGCTCTAGCAACAGAATGTGGCATTTCTATCTCAGCAATACGAGAAGCCTTAAAAAGTTTTCGGGGAATTCATCGTAGAATGAACATCTATCCGTTGCATACCAACACGATAGTGGTAGATGACTATGCACATCATCCTACTGAAATTCGTGCGGTATTCAACACCCTCAACGAAAGGTATCCAGAATTGAAAAAAACTGTAGTGTTTCAACCGCATTTATACAGTCGTACACAAAACTTTTTAGATGCGTTCGCTACTGCATTATCATTATTTGATCAGATTTATTTATTGCCAATTTATCCTGCTCGTGAACAACCCATTCCTGGAGTCAGTTCACCAGCTCTGTTGGATCAAATCAAACAACAAAATAAAGGAATGATCTCAAAAGAAGAAATAGTATCCTTGGGCATGCATCCAAATCAAGGAATAATTGCTTTGTTGGGAGCGGGAGACATTGGAGAAGTGACGGCTAATTTTAAAAAAGTAATTGCATGAAAAAAAGACAAATATTCTTTTTCATTTTTGTGATGACTTCGGTTGTACTTATATCAGCTTTTGCTCACAAACAGAACAAAAACAGAAAAATAATTGCGCTAAAAATCCAATATGTACAGGACGCCCCCTTGTTTTTGAATGACTCTCTCGTTAATAAATTGTTAATACAAAAAGCAGGGTACAAACAAGACCAGCTCAAAGATGAATTAGATTTGAGTATGCTGGAATCTTGGATTGAAAAACACCCTGCTGTTGCGGAAACGGAGGTCTTTACCTATCCCGACGGAAAGATTGAAATGCGGATTCAAGAACGGGAACCTTTCCTAAAAATAGAGAATGAAAAGAGCTTTTTTCTCGATCGAAATGGAGTCTCTTTTTCCATCCCTTCTCCAATGATTGATAGCTTACCCAAAGTACAAGGTTCTATAAGTGAATCTGAATTCATTTCGCTAGTACAAATAATTGAAACGCTTCAAGAAGATCCATTTATTCGCCAGAATAGAATTGAAATAATCAAACATGAAACGGGATACAGCATGGCTCTTTCCAACTTACCCTTTATAATTGAAATGGGTCAAGTAGACAATCTGTCAATTAAAATTAACAAACTAAAAGCCTACCAGGCCTATTTAATTTCACAAAAAGAACCGCTGCTCCCCAAGCGGATCAATTTGGCATTTAAAGGTCAGGTGGTAACATCAAATTAATACACTATGGAACAAAACTCAATATCTGTTGGCCTAGACATTGGAACTACCAAAATCGTAGCAATGGTTGGCAAAGAAAATGAATTTGGCAAAGTAGAGGTTTTAGGCTTGGGAAAATCAAAAAGCTTGGGGGTTCACCGTGGGGTGGTCAACAACATCACTCAAACCATCCAATCGATCCAACAAGCTGTTGAAGAAGCCAAAGTTACTTCTGGGCACTCCATCCAGGATGTGGTTGTTGGAATTGCTGGACAACACATACGGAGCTTACAACACAGTGATTATATCACACGGAGCCATCCAGAAAAAGTAATTGATCAAGAAGATATTGATCAATTAATACAACAGGTTTACAAACTTGTAATGCTGCCTGGAGAGGAAATTATCCATGTGCTTCCTCAAGAATACAAAGTTGACGGACAAGCAGAAATTAAAGAACCGATTGGCATGTATGGAGGCCGTTTGGAAGCCAATTTTCATGTGGTAGTAGGACAGATTCACTCTATAAAGAATATTGGTCGTTGCATAGTAAGCGCCAATCTCAAATTGGCCAATATTACTTTAGAACCCCTAGCGTCGGCCGATGCAGTATTGACTCAGGAAGAGAAAGAAGCAGGGGTCGCATTGATTGATATTGGAGGTGGAACAACGGATTTAGCCATTTTTAAAGACGGAATTATTCGACAGACCGCCGTAATTCCCTTTGGTGGAAATATAATTACCGAAGATATAAAAGAGGGCTGTTCTATTATTGAAAAGCAAGCCGAGCTTTTAAAAGTAAAATTCGGATCGGCATGGCCTGGAGAAAACCGCGACACTGAAATTGTTTCCATTCCGGGACTTCGCGGTAGGGATCCTAAGGAAATCTCACTTAAAACCCTATCTAAAATCATCAATGCTCGGGTAGTTGAAATAATGGAACAAGTTTTCCTTGAGATAAAAAACTATGGGCATACTGTACAGAAGAAGAAATTGATTGCAGGGATTGTTCTTACTGGTGGAGGAAGTCAATTAAAACACCTAAAACAATTGGTGGAATACATTACTGGAATGGATACAAGAATTGGATACCCGGGGGAACACTTGGCAGGAGAAACCTCGGCGAACAACACCAGCCCGATGTATGCCACTGCTGTGGGACTCCTGATGAAAGCGCTTGAAAGTGCCCCAGAAGCGATGGGAGAAGAAGAGCGGATGGAAGACTCGGAGACACTTTCACTAGAAGAAAGTTCTGGCAATACGCCTAAGACTAGTGTAAATACCGATCGTAAAACAATAATTGAAAGATTTGGAGACCGCTTAAAAGAATTTTTAGATAACGCCTAACCATAAACCATATCATGCAAGTAGATAATAAAGACAATTTTAGTTTTGATTTGCCCAAGAATAAAAGCAATGTCATCAAAGTCATTGGTGTTGGAGGAGGAGGTAGCAATGCTATTAATTACATGTTCCATCAGGGTATCAAAGGAGTTGATTTTGTAGTAAGTAATACAGATGCACAGGCATTGAGTGAGAGTCCTGTCCCCATCAAAATACAGCTAGGAGCTACACTTACGGAAGGCTTGGGCGCTGGCGCCAATCCTGAAGTAGGAGCTTCCGCTGCCAAGGAGAGTTTTGATGATTTGCAGACCCTTCTAACCACGCAAACCAAAATGGTTTTTATTACTGCTGGTATGGGAGGAGGAACAGGCACAGGTGCGGCCCCCATCATTGCACAAATGGCCAAGGAGCTGGACATCCTCACGGTTGGAATCGTTACTATGCCATTTCAATTTGAAGGAAAATTACGTACGGACCAAGCTCAGATTGGTTTGGCCAATATGAAATCATCTGTTGATTCATTGATTGTAATCAATAATAATAAATTACGTGAAGTCTATGGGAACCTCGGATTCAAAGCGGGCTTTTCGAAAGCAGATGAAGTCCTTGCTACTGCAGCTAGAGGGATAGCTGAAGTCATAACGCATCATTATACTCAAAATATTGACCTTAAAGACGCAAAAACAGTTCTGACGAATAGCGGAACCGCCATTATGGGTTCGGGGAATGCAAGTGGTGCCAATAGAGCTCAAGATGCTATTGTCAAGGCGCTAGACTCCCCATTATTAAATGACAATAAAATAAGTGGTTGTAGAAATGTATTGTTATTGATTGTCTCCGGTACAGAAGAAATTACAATTGATGAAATAGGTGATATCAATGATTTTATTCAAGAAGAAGCTGGAAACAATGCGAATATAATTATGGGAGTGGGAGAAGATCAAAACCTTGGAAGTTCGATTGCTGTCACGATAATCGCCACTGGTTTTAATGCAGATCAACAACACGATATTTTCAATACCGAAGCCAAGAAAATCATTCATAACCTAGAGGATGATCAAAAAATGGAACATCAATTGCTCGATTCTATTGAAATAGAAGAGATTGAACCAACCTTTGTCCACGTTAGCGATGAAGTTCCCTCCTCAATTCATGAATTCGAAGCAGACTCTACAGCAACTGATAAAGAGGAAGATTTTGTAGAAATGGATTTGGATGTGGCAAGAAATTTAGAAGTGATTTATGAATTGATAGAATTACCTGAAGTGGAAGAAATCGCACCTGATCCAATTAAAAATATAGTACCAGATGATTCCTATCCAGAAGAAGACTTTGTATTTAACGATCTTGACGAAGAAATAAGGGATATTGAAGTGATTGGCCCTGAACTCGTTTTGGCAGAGGAAAATCAATTTAGTTTGGAGTTCGATTTGTCATTAGATGCTGCAGGAACTTCAGCTGCCTCAAATCAAATGGAAGTTTTATCAACTGAGGAGGAACCCCTTATAAAATATGAATTAGATGAAGATGTTGAGGAGGAAATAAAGGAAAATGAACATGTTTTCCAACATGAAGAAAAAGAATTATCTGACGAACTTTCTGAGGAATCTCATGAATCGAGCCCTTTTGAACAAAGTATTTCAGCCTCTACCCAACAAGAAAACGAAAAACGAAAAGAACAGTTGAAGAAATTTAATTATGCTTTCAAAAACAGTGTTCATCGGATCGAGGAACTAGAACGCCAACCCGCTTATAAGCGGCAAGGGATTGATCTAAGCAATGAAGCTCCTTCTAATGAAGGTTCGCGAATGAGTTTAGACACTGACAGTAATGATCAAATTCAGCTGCGATCTAATAATTCTTTTTTACACGATAATGTCGATTAAAACATGACTCTACAAGAAAAAATCACTACAGCACTAAAAGAGGCAATGAAAGCCAAAGACAGCTTGAAATTAGAATCTTTACGGGCCATAAAATCTGCCCTATTATTGGAGCAAACCTCAAGTTCAGGTGCAGAAACCCTGACTGAGGATAAAGAAGTCAAATTGCTCCAAAAATTGGTGAAGCAACGGAAAGACAGCGCGACAATTTTTAGAGAACAAAATAGAGTAGATCTAGCCGAACCAGAAGAGGCTCAAGCTGCTGTCATTCAAACCTTTTTACCTGTCCAGTTGACGGAGGCAGAAATAGAAACTGCCATTATTTCAATTATTGACCAATTAGGTGCAGAGGGTATGAAGGATATGGGTAAAGTAATGGGAAAGGCCTCTCAAGTTCTCTCTGGCAAAGCTGATGGAAAAACAATTTCCACTATTGTCAAAACAAAATTGATGGGCTAAACGTGATTTGTTGTAATAGTTAAACACGTTTGAAAAGCATGTCATAGTGTAAGGGATCTTTTCCGATTTTTTCTACAACTTCTAATCCCGCAGTTGCAAGGGTTACTATTAAACGTTCCGATTGAATCCACTTTTCGTCAACCTCACAGTACAATAGCCGTACCTTTTCAAAGAAAGAACTTTTGATCAATTCACTGATAACGATTTCTTCATGCCCTTCTACATCTATTTTTACTACATAATTGGTGTGTTTAGGAACAATTGAATTGATCACAGTATGGTCTATAGTTGAAACGGTCTCATAATCACCGGTGGTCTTCTTAACTTCTCTCAAGGTACTTTTGCCCGAATGATTTTCATCTACCATGAGCTTTAATTCTCCATTGTGATTTGAAATGGCGGCTTCAACGATCTGATAATCCGTAATGGTATTGATCTCTAGGTTTGTTTTTAATAGCGCAGCTGTTTTTTTTGAAGGTTCAAACGAAACGATATGCTCAAAATTCTTGTTTTTCCCTGCCAAAATAGAGTAAAGGCCCTGATTGGCACCAATATCCAAAAAAACAGCCTTTTGGGAGTATTGCATTACAAGTGAACTAAAAAACCTTCCATAACTCCCTTTGTAATACAGCTTGAATGTTTTATCCTTTAGATTTGGTGACAAAAGAATACCATAAATCGATCGAATGGGTTCAGTGGGCTTGATGAGGTATCGATAAAGCAAATACTTTACTTTATACCATTTTGTTCGGATGTAGAAGATAAATAAGTGTTTCTGGTAGATTTTAAAAATAACTATTTTTTGGTTAGCCAGGTCCTTTGTGATTCCCTTTTATCAAAGCTTGAAATAATGTATTTTTACCGAATCAAACGGCCCAGTAGTTCAACTGGATAGAATATCAGATTTCGGCTCTGAGGGTTGGGGGTTCGAATCCTCCCTGGGTCACAAAAGATTGAGTATAACCCCAGTTCACACTGGGGTTATGTCTTTGCAGTACTAAACTTAATTCACCAAACTTTGAATGGATGTGTTGCCTAAAATTGATAGCGTTTCATTCCGAACAGTTTCAAAAACTCCCTTAATCGAACAAACATTCTCTTCACACGCCTCACAAGGCGCATAATAATTTAGAGAAACACAAGGTAGCAGGGCAATAGGGCCATCGATAACTCGCATTACTTCTGTCAAATAGATTTCATTAGGAGGCTTATTAAATCGATATCCGCCATTCTTACCCCTCCTGCTTTGCAAAATTTGAACATTGCGAAGTTCTCTTAAGATGGCTTCTAAAAATTTTTTAGGAATGCCCTCTTTGGAGGCAATTTCAGAAGAAAAGATTGGTGTAGAACGATCTTTATTTTTCGCCATGAAGGTGAGCGCTTTTAAAGCATACTTACATTTTTTCGAAATCATTATAATTGATTTTTCACAAAGGTAAAAAAATTAAATTCCAATAAATCCTATAAACTTTATAGGAATTAGTTGTTTTAATTAAAAACTGTTCTATTTTTGACGTGAAATAAACACAAACCATGAATACTAAACAAAATGAAACACTAGCGTTGCATGCAGGGCACAATGCATCGGATACACAAGGTACTCGTGCCGTTCCCATTTATCAATCGACATCCTATGTGTTTGACAACGCAGAGCACGCCGCCAATCTATTCTCCTTGTCGGAACCAGGATATATTTATACACGTCTTAACAATCCCACCAATGATGTTTTAGAACAACGATTGGCTGCGGTTGAAGGAGGAGTAGCTGCGGTGACGACTGCTTCGGGAACTTCTGCTATTAGTACAACCCTCATGGTGCTGTTAAAAGCAGGGGATCATATTGTTGCTTCCAGCAGTTTGTATGGGGGAACCTATAATCTATTGAGTGTCACCCTACCTCGATTGGGGATCACTACAACTTTTGTAGATCCAGACAATCCAAAGAATTTCGAAAAAGCAGTTCAATCCAATACACGTGCTTTTTTTGCAGAATCGCTAGGCAATCCAAAATTAGATATTCTTGATTTGAAAGGGATAAGTGGCTTTGCTCAAAAGGCGAAAGTACCCTTTATTGTTGATAATACTGTAGCCACTCCAGCCTTATTAAACCCCATTGATTATGGTGCCAATATTGTTATTCATTCGTTAACCAAATACATCTCAGGAAATGGAACTTCACTAGGAGGGGTCATTGTTGACGCATGTACTTTTGATTATGGCAATGGCTTATTCCCGGAATTTACAGAACCTTCTCCTGGGTATCACGGTCTGGTTTACCATGAAGCTTTGGGGGCCCAAGCATTTATAGCCAAAGTTCGCGTTGAAGGACTTCGAGATTTTGGAGCAGCTCTCAGCCCCTTCAATAGTTTTCAAATCATTCAAGGCCTTGAAACACTGAATATTCGATTAAAACAACATTCTGAAAATGCATTAGTCATTGCTCAGTGGTTAGAACAGCAAGAAGAAGTGAGCTGGGTGAACTACCCAGGATTGGCTTCCAGTAAATACAATTCTCTTGCCAGTAAATACATGCCTAAGGGGCAAAGTGGAATAGTCACTTTTGGCGTAAAAGGGGGCTTTGAAGCAGCCAAGCATATTGCTGATAAAACAGAATTATTTTCTCTTCTTGCCAATATTGGTGATACCAAATCATTGATTATTCATCCTGCCAGTACTACACACCAACAATTGGATGAAGAAGCTCAAAAATCTACAGGAGTAACGCAAGATCTTATTCGACTCTCCGTAGGGCTAGAATCTATTGAAGATTTAAAACAAGACTTGAAACAGGCTATGAGTTAATTATTTTAAACATTAATAATATTTGATGCCTCCCTGTTGGAGGCATTTTTTTTATAAGTGACCCAATAACATGCATTTCTGTGTAAAATGGATATTGATTTATATAGCCACTATATTGCCATATTTTCTTCTTTTTTTCTTACACCTTTTTTGATTAAAATTTGGAAACGAGATTTGAGTCCAATCTAGTCTACGTCATAAATAATTAGAACATAAAACCCTTTAAACCTCACGTGAACACTGATAATAGCATTCAATACTAAAAAATATACAGTATGCATTTTAAAGCAACTAGTCTCTAGCCATAAGCCCTTTTTTTCTTGCACTATTGAAACACATACATTGAACAAAAATTCAAAATTATGAGACAATTAATCGTTTTAATGTTCATTGCTGTAGCTTCTTTTTCAGTACAAGCTCAAAAATTTAAAGGACTGGATGTTAGTCCTTTAGATAAAATTCAATTTCCTTCTGATCATGGTGAAGCAAAGACCCTTCTTCACGTTCTGTATTCTCGTCCCCAATTAAAAGCGCTAGAACTTACAAAATTAGCTCCCCACGGTAAGATATGGCGTACGGGAGCGAATGAAGCAGTGGAAATTACGTTTAATGTTCCGATGTACCTGGGGGAAACTGCTATTCCGGTAGGTAGCTATTCTCTTTTTACAATTCCCGGAGAGTCAGAGTGGACTGTGATTATAAATAAGGCAACCAATATTTGGGGAGCTTATAATTATAGTGCAGACAAAGATGTGGTTCGAATGCAAGTACCCGTTGTTCAAACAGATCAATCCTTAGAAGCCTTTTCTATGGCAATCGAAGCCATTGAAGAAGAAATACATTTGCACATAGGTTGGGACACCGTTCGAATTTCAGTTCCCTTCCGTAAATAAAAAATCACCTATTAAATTAACCCGCTTCGGCGGGTTTTTTTATAGGTTTTTGGGATTGATTACAATCATTGCAATGAACAAACTTCCCAATAAGAGTTGGAATCCATTTGACCAGTCCCATCCCCCTTTAATTATTGATAAAATACCCTGAAGAAGAAAAAGCATCCCCATTAGAATGAAATAATACCTTTGAAAAAACTTTTTTTTTGTTTCTGAGAGACGCGTTATTTTAAGCAATAATTTATTGAGCAATAAAATAACCCCAACAGTTAGCAATAGAATCAATAGGGCTTGAAACATTTTTACGATTTGGATACTTGCAATTTAAAAAAAATTGAAGAAATTGTAGTATAAGTAATTGACTATAGCATCATGTAATTATGGGAAATACTATTCCTCAAATTGACCTAGAGCAGTTCCTTTCTGAGGATAAATCTGCAAGGGACAGTTTTGTTCAAAGTTTAGGGTCAGCCTTTAGTGATATTGGTTTTGTTGCCTTGCGAGGACACTTCTTGACTACGGATTTGATTGAGGAGTTGTATCGTCAAATAAAGATATTTTTTAATTTACCCGAACCCGTTAAAATGAAATATCACGTTCAGGGGCTAGCTGGACAACGCGGATACACTCCTTTCGGAAAAGAAACAGCCAAAGGATATGCACATGCGGATCTTAAGGAATTTTACCACTTCGGACAATATTTGACCGCCGAAGAGAACCAGAGTCTTCAATATCCTGATAACGTATTGGTAGATGAACTTCCAGAGTTCAACCGCATTGGAAAACAAGTATTTAAAGCTCTGGAACAAACAGGAGCAGCAGTACTCAAAGGGATTGCTCTTTATTTGGATTTAGATCCTAATTATTTTGAGGAATATGTACAACAGGGAAATTCTATTCTTCGTCCCATTCATTATCCACCCCTCCTGGGGGAACCCTCACAAGCTGTTCGAGCGGCTGCACATGGAGACATAAACTTGATCACTTTATTAATGGGGGCCCAGGGAGGCGGATTGGAAGTGCAGAACCGATTTGGAGAATGGATTCCTGCGAACGCCCAAGTGGGTGAATTAATGATCAATATGGGCGATATGATGGCTCGATTGACTAATAATCGACTCAAATCAACCATTCATAGGGTAATTAATCCTCCGAAGGAATTGTGGAGCGAATCCCGATACTCCATTCCTTTTTTTATGCACCCCACTGCTAATATGCCTTTGAATTGCTTATCCAATTGTGTGAGCTTGGAAAATCCTGCCCAATACAGACCTATCACAGCAGGAAACTTTCTAAAGCAACGGTTAACAGAATTGGGTCTAGTTAAAATATAATCGTTAATGTAAAGGTCTTGGATGCAATTGTACCTTTGTATCCACAATAAAACAGGAAAAAAACAGTTTAGAATAGCAATAAGTTACGCTTTATGAAAAAAAGACTACTCATATTATTGACTTTAGGCGTTTTCACCTTTGGAATGGCGCAAACAGCCGATGCCCCGTGGCGAGTAAATATATCTGCCAACGCTATTGATATTTATCCAGTGGGTGGAACCCCAAGTACATTATTACCAGCCGGTTCACAGGGTGGTTTTTTTGATGATTTCACCAATGTAGGAGACCACTGGACTATTGGAGGTCCAACCCTTTCTGTAGAACGCTTTTTGAAAGGAAAATTTTCTGTTGGTGCCATGCTTTCGATAAATAATGTGTTTAAGATAGAGGGGAATACCGCTGGAACAGAATATCCTTATTTTAGCGTAGATGGTTTTATAAAATACAGTCCCTTCACTGGGAAAGGAGTTCGTCCCTTTATATTAGGGGGTTGGGGTTTGTCCAGTTTTGAATCAATTTCTTTGGATGATGAAAACCCTTTGTTTTTGTCTTCCAACGTTTCCCAACAAGTAGTAGGAGGCTTTGGATTGGATTTTTATCTTGCCTCTAACTTAGCATTAAGTGTGCAAACAAACTTCAAAAACCCGTATGAAACTAATGGTGTGCGACACTTTCAGCACCAAGCGGGATTGAGTTATACCTTTGGAAGTAACGACCGTGACAAAGACGGCATTCCCGATGATAAAGATAAGTGTCCAGACGTTCCTGGTTTGAAAGAATTTGAAGGCTGTCCTGATACGGACGAAGACGGTATTCCAGATAATGAGGACGATTGTCCTGAAGAAGCAGGATCCAAAGAATTGAAAGGTTGTCCAGACTCAGACGGGGACGGAGTAGCAGATAAAGATGATAAGTGTCCAGAGGAATCAGGTTCTGTCGAAACAGAAGGTTGTCCAGATTCAGATAATGATGGTGTCCATGATGGCATAGACGAATGTCCCGATGAAGTGGGGGTAGCATCCAATAAAGGTTGCCCTTTAGATTTAGAAGATCAGGATGGTGATGGTGTTCCAGACGCAGAAGATCTTTGTCCAGAGCAAGCGGGGACAGCTGAAAAGAATGGATGTCCTGACGTATCTGATGCAGTGGTTCAAACCATGAACAATTACGGAGCTATGATCAACTTCATGGCTAACAGTGATCGTATATTGGGTAAAAAGATGTTTGATACTCTGGAGAAGATTAAAGCACTTTTGGAAGAAAATCCGAATGGAACTTTCCTAATTGAAGGCTACTCTTCTAGCGATGGTGATGAAGCTTATAACCAAGCATTATCAATAAAAAGAGCAGAATCAGTTCGAAATGCTCTCATAAAGATGGGGGTTGATGTAGGGCGATTGGAAATTTCTGGTCAAGGAGAAGCTAATCCACTGGACAGTAATGAAACGGCAGAAGGTAGGGCCAAGAACAGAAGGGTTCAATTTCGACTTAAAATGGGGAACTAATTAAGCAAAAAAGGAATGTAGTAAAAAAGCAGCTTTGGCTGCTTTTTTTTATAACTGTTTTAGAGTACGAATAACATCTTCTGGGTCTTCAGCTTTAAACACATGAGAACCTGCAACTAAAACATCTGCACCCGATGCAATCAATGTTTCGGCGTTCTTGTCAGTCACTCCCCCATCAATTTCAATTTGCACTGCAGCTTCTTTTCGCTCAATAAGCGTTTTTAAAGATTTCACCTTATTAAAAGTACCTTCGATAAAGGATTGACCACCAAATCCAGGGTTCACACTCATCAAGCAGACGAGGTCTAGGTTGGGAATGATGTCTTCAAGTACAGCTATAGGCGTATGTGGGTTTAGAGCCACACCCGCTTTCATTCCACAGCTTTTTATTTTTTGAACGGTTCGATGCAAATGAGTACAGGCTTCGTAATGTACTGTAAGCACAGCCGATCCTAAATCCGCAAAGGTGTCTACATAGCGGTCGGGATCTACAATCATTAAATGCACATCTAAGGGTTTTTCTGCTATCCCTTGAATAGCCTTTAACACCGGCATTCCAAAGGATATATTGGGAACAAATACGCCATCCATGATGTCAATATGAAACCAATCGGCCAGACTGGAATTGACCATTTTACAGTCTTTTTCCAAGTTGCCAAAGTCAGCTGCCAGTATTGAGGGTGCAATTAAAGCCATGTAGTATGAATGAAAAAAGGCAACTCGAAAGTTGCCCTTTATATTATCCTAAATAGGTTTTCAATATTTTACTTCTTGAAGTGTGTTTGAGTCTTCGAATCGCTTTTTCTTTAATCTGTCGAACACGTTCTCTGGTCAAGTCAAATGTTTCTCCAATCTCTTCCAATGTCATGGAGTGTTGATTACCCAATCCGAAATACAAACGAACAACATCAGCTTCTCTGGGAGTGAGCGTCTCTAGGGCGCGTTCAATCTCAGTCCGCAAAGACTCATGGAGTAAGGTTTTGTCTGGATTGGGAGATTCGCCACTATTGAGTACATCATAGAGGTTGGAATCTTCTCCTTCTACTAAAGGGGCATCCATGGATACGTGACGTCCCGAGTTTTTTAAAGACTCTTTAACATCATTTACTGTCATGTCCAATTCCTTTGCAATCTCTTCTGCAGAGGGCGCTCTTTCGTGCGCTTGCTCCAAGAAGGCATAGGTTTTGTTAATTTTATTAATAGAACCAATCTTATTTAAGGGTAACCGAACAATTCGCGATTGTTCTGCCAAAGCTTGTAAAATGGACTGACGAATCCACCAAACGGCATAGGAAATGAATTTGAATCCACGTGTTTCATCAAAACGCTGAGCCGCCTTAATCAACCCAAGATTTCCTTCATTGATTAGATCCGGCAGGGTAAGCCCTTGATTTTGGTATTGTTTGGCCACAGAGACAACAAAACGAAGGTTGGCTTTGGTCAACTTTTCTAGAGCAATTTGATCACCAGCCTTAATCTTTTGAGCCAATTCTACTTCCTGCTCAGCTGTGATTAAGTCAACCTTGCCGATTTCTTGTAGATATTTGTCTAAAGATGCGGTTTCTCGATTGGTTACCTGTTTGGTGATTTTTAATTGTCTCATAGTTATCCTTTATTATAGATGATACGAACTCAATGCTAAAAGGTTACAAAAAAAAGCTTTTTTCTACTCTCTTTTATTGTCTTTACGCTCAGGTCGAGGTAAAAGAGCTTTTCGAGAAACTTTTTCTTTTCGTGTTCTTGAGTCAATACCGAAATACTTTACTTCAAGGACATCACCCATATTGACAACATCGGATACGTTTTCTGTTCGTTCCCATGCCAATTCACTTACATGAAGCAGCACTTCATTTCCAGGAGCTTCCAAATATTCAACGACAGCACCAAAATCAAGCATCTTAATCACTTTCACTTCATAGGTCTGCCCTACTTCTGGCTTGAATGTAATAGAATCTATCTTGGCTTCTACCATCGCAATACCTTCGGGAGAAGTACCCAATATTTCTACGATACCTTCTTCGGTAACGGGGTCTTCGTTAATTACAATCGTACAACCCGATTCTTTCTGTAATTCCTGAATCACCTTTCCACCCGGACCAATTAATGCTCCAATAAATTCATTTGGAATGGTTCGGTTAATCATCTTTGGAGCATGCTCCTTCACGGAAGTTGCCGGTTGTGAGATTGTTGCTTCTAAGTGATCAAGGATATGCAAACGACCTTCTTTGGCTTGCATTAATGCTTGGGTGAGGATTTCGTAACTCAGTCCCTTAATTTTAATATCCATTTGACAAGCTGTAATACCATCTCGAGTTCCAGTAACTTTAAAATCCATATCACCCAAATGATCTTCGTCACCCAGAATATCAGATAATACGGCATAGCGATCGCCCTCTGTAATTAATCCCATAGCAATTCCAGAAACGGGCTTGTTGATTTGAATACCTGCATCCATCAATGCCATCGTTCCTGCGCAAACAGTAGCCATGGAAGAGGAGCCATTGGATTCCAACACTTCAGAAACAACACGGACGGTGTAGGGACAATCGTCAGGCATTACTTTTTTTAAGGCACGTTGTGCCAAGTTACCATGTCCCACTTCTCTTCGTGAAGTCCCACGAAGAGGTCGTGCTTCACCCGTTGAAAAAGGAGGGAAGTTATAATGTAAGTAAAAGTTTTCTTCGCCTTGTTCTGTAGGAAGGTCAATAATATTAGCTTCTCTCGAAGTTCCTAAAGTAACAGTGGCAAGTGCTTGGGTCTCTCCTCGTGTAAATACAGAGGAACCATGAGTAGAAGGTAAATAATCAACCTCACACCAAATAGGACGTATTTCAGTAGTCTTTCGGGCATCTAGACGGACGCCGTCATTTAAGACCAAATCACGGACTGCTTTTTTCTGAGCACCACTAAAATATTTTGAGATTAAGTCTCCTTTTTCTTCCAATTCTTCTTCGGAATAAGCTGCTTTGATTTCTTCTTTTAATGTTGAGAAAAGCTCCCCTCGGTCGGCCTTGCTTACACCCTTTTTTGCAATTTCATAGCATCTGTCGTATGCGAGGCTATGAATATGGGCTTCCAATTCTGCATCTTGATCCTCTCCCTCATACTCTCGAGTTTCTTTTTTTCCTACTTCGGCAACAAGTGCTTCTTGGGCTTTGATTTGATCTTTAATGGCTTCATGACCAAAAGCAATGGCCTCCACCATTTCTTCTTCACTAATTTCGCTAAATTCACCTTCTACCATTGCCACAGAGTCGGCACTGGCTCCAATCATAATATCAACATCAGATTGGGCCAATATTTCTTTACTTGGGTTGATAATCCATTCTCCGTCCACTCGTGCTACACGGGCTTCAGAGATCGGATTTTCAAAGGGAATATCGGAAAGTTGTAGAACGGTTGAGGCTGCTAATCCTGCAAGGGCATCGGGCATCACAGATTCGTCATGAGACATCAACTGAATCATAATTTGGGTTTCAGCGTGATAATCTTTAGGGAATAAGGGACGAAGTACTCGATCCACCAATCGCATTGTAAGTATCTCTTCGTTACTAGGGCGGGCTTCTCTCTTAAAGAATCCTCCTGGGAAACGACCAGCGGCGGCAAATTTCTCCCGATAGTCAATGGTCAATGGAAGAAAGTCCACAGGACTGGCATGGCGAGCCGAAACGGCTGTGGCAAGGAGCATACAATCTCCCATGCGAACCACAACGGATCCGTCGGCTTGTTTGGCGAGCTTTCCTGTTTCGAGCGTAATAGTTCGCCCGTCAGAAAGTGTAATTTCTTGGGTAAATGTCTTTGGAATCATAATTATATTGGTTTAACCTTTAGTGTTGTGTGTTGTGGCAACCAATGAAAAACTACAATTCAGTATTAAAAAAGGGTCGATTATTTTCGAATACCTAATTCTTTAATAACCTCACGGTAGCGAACGATATCCTTGGCCTTGAGATAGTCAAGTAAACTTCTTCTCTTTCCTACCAAACGAACCAATGAACGCTCTGTGTTAAAATCTTTAGCGTTATTTTTGAGATGGCTGGACAAGTGATCGATGCGATGTGAGAATAAGGCAATTTGGCCTTCTGTAGATCCGGTATCATTTTCAGATTTCCCGTATTTTTTGAAAATCTCTTTCTTTTTTTCTGTTGTCAAATACATGCCAATATTTATTTAAATGATTATTATGTACACAAATGATGGGCAAAGATACACTTAATTGTCTGATAACAAAGTAAAACTAAGAACGAAGATGGCGGTTGAGAACCAAATCCAGATAGTTGTTTATTTCACCTTTGAGGTTCTTTCGGTGGACTATCTTATCTAAAAACCCTTTTTCTAGTAAGAATTCACTGGTTTGGAAGCCTTCTGGGAGTTCTTTTCCTGTGGTATCTTTGACCACTCTGGGCCCAGCAAAAGCAATAAGTGCACCGGGTTCCGCAATATTAATATCTCCTAACATGGCGAAGGAAGCTGTTGTGCCACCGGTAGTTGGATTTGTGCAGAGCGAAATGTAAGGAACACCCGCTTCGGAGAGTTCACTCAGTTTTGCTGCAGTCTTGGCCATTTGCATGAGTGAAGTAGCGGCTTCCATCATTCGTGCTCCTCCCGATTTGGAGATGACCAATAAGGGAATTTTATTCTTCAAGGCGTGGTCGGCGGCTCGCCAAATTTTTTCTCCAACGACAGATCCCATGGAACCACCAATAAATGCAAAATCCATACAAGCAATAACCAACGGTTTACTCTTGGAATTCCCAACAGCGACCCGAATGGCATCATTCAACTTGGTTTTTTTATTTGCCGCTTTGATGCGGTCCTTGTATTTTTTAGTGTCTTCGAATCGAAGAAAATCTTTTGATTTCAGATCTGCGGCAATCTCAATAAACTTATTATCGAATAGGATTTCAAAATATTCTTTACTCCCTATTTGAACATGATAATCGTCCTCTGGACTAACGTAGAAATTCTCTGCTAATTCCTGAGTTTCAATTATTTTCCCTGTGGGAGTTTTGTACCACAATCCTTTTGGGGTATCCTTTTTTTCTTCCGTTTTGGTCTGGATTCCCTTTTCACTTCTGTTGAACCACGCCATAGAAAAATTTTAATCTAATGTATTGACATTATTCAAATCTTCAAAAGCTTGAATGAGTCTAGTCTTTAAAGTGCTTTCGCCCACGCGAAGCCATTTTCTGGGATCGTAATATTTTTTATTGGGCTGTTCAGCCCCTTCTGGATTCCCAATTTGAGTTTTTAAATAATCAATATTATCATTCATATAATCTCGAATTCCCTCTGTAAAGGCAAATTGTAGATCGGTATCGATATTCATTTTTATCACTCCATACCCAATGGCTTCTCGAATTTCTTCGATACTGGAACCAGATCCTCCATGAAATACAAAATCTACTGTGTTGCTAGGAAGCTTATAGGTCTTACTGATATATTCCTGAGAATTTTTGAGAATTTTAGGCGTTAAAACCACATTACCAGGTTTGTACACCCCATGAACATTTCCGAAAGCAGCGGCTACTGTAAACCGGGGGCTTACTTTTCTCAATTCCTCAAAGGCATAGGCGACTTCCTCGGGTTGGGTATAGAGCTTGGACTGATCTACGTCGGAATTGTCAACTCCATCTTCCTCACCCCCTGTAATACCCAATTCTATTTCTAAGGTCATATCCATTTTGGCCATTCGCTCAAGGTATGTCTTACAAATGGTAATGTTTTCTTCGATGGGTTCCTCGGAGAGATCAAGCATGTGTGAGCTGTAGAGTGATTTACCAAATTGTTGGTGGTGCTGTTCACTAGCATCGAGAAGACCGTCGATCCAAGGCAATAAATTTTTTGCACAGTGATCTGTGTGTAAGATTACACGTGCACCATAGGCGGCAGCCATTTCATGTACATGTTTGGCTCCAGCTACAGATCCAGCAATTGCTGCTTTTTGCTGCTCATTGGAAAGCCCTTTACCCGCATTGAACTGTGCCCCTCCATTAGAGAATTGGATAATTACTGGACTATTGAGTTCAGCAGCCGTTTCTATGACGGTATTGATACTGTTATTACCGATAACATTGACAGCAGGAAGAGCAAAAGCTTTTTTCTTAGCGAGGGCAAATACATCTTGTACTTGATCGCCTGTGAGTACCCCAGTGGGAATATGGTTTTTCATTCAAGTGGTTTTGGCAAAAGTATAAAAATTTAGAAAGGGTAATTGATTCCAACGTTAAATACTGCCTTGTTTATCCCATATTCTGTCCACCATCGTTGGTCCTCAGGCAATACCGGATTGTAGGTTTTAAAAGCAGTGTCAAAACGAAAGACAAAAAAGTCGAAATCATATCGCAACCCAAAACCCGATCCTATGGCTATTTCATCCAAATCTTGAAGCCCTTCCCACTTTGAAGCGGGGTCTTGAACATTATCCCACAAATTCCAGATGTTACCGGCATCCACAAAAAGGGCCCCTTTGAGTTTTCCAAAAAGGGGAAAACGATATTCTAAATTGGCGGCCAATTTAAAGTTAGCCTCATTAAATTCATTTAGATTTTCACTACTCCCAGGACCTAAACGATAGGCTTTCCAAGCTCTATTGTCATTGGTCCCTCCGGCAAAATAGGAACGAACAAAGGGAATGCTCGAAGCATTGCCATAGGGGATGGCCATGCCGATGAAGCTTCTGAAGGCAAGAACGCGGTCTATTCCTACTGGAAAGTGTTTGATATAATCAACCTCTGCTTTAAAATATTGAGAGGGTTCTACACCAGAAATATCAAAGCGACCATTTTCATTTTTTTCAGTCCCTGTCCAATTGAGAAATCCATTGAATAAATTCCCAACCCATTCCATTCGAAAACGAAATTGAGAAAAGTTTTCATCCAACAGACTTTGTTGGGTGTTGCTGTTGAAACTAAATGAAGAGCCTATAATTAGATTATTAACCGTAAGGCGTTGCTGGCGTTCTCGAATTCCTAAAATTCGCTCATAATCTTCAGATTCAATGGAAAGCGGTACATCGCCTGAGAATACCTGATTAAAAAATATTTCTGCACCGGAAGGGATAACCAAATTGTTATTGGAATCTATAATTTCTCCATTTTGGTTGTATTGCTGTGCCAAGGCATTGAGTCGATCGTAACTATTGCGATAAACATTGAAATAATTGTCGATGTTCTTATTGTTTACAAATTCAATCTCTGCAATACGAAAAGACATTTTTTGATTGGTTTTGGGCTCCCAATTGATTTCATAGGTACCCGCAAAGTATTGCTTATCCAAACCAATATTTTCTTGAATCGCAAACCCCAAAGTCAAGTCTGTTTTTGGGTTCATTTTTTTCGTAATGATGCGGTCTAAGTCAACAGGGAGAAGGAGCCGTGGAATTTGTAGGTTAAGATCAGAACCCAATTCAAAAAGATCAAAAAATCGTGATAGTTGTTCACTATTATTGGAAGAGGCTCCAAAGGAGGATTGCACCCCTACTTTTAGCACTTCGGCTCCACCAAGCACATTCCGAATAGCAGTAGATGTGCCAAGACCTAATCCAAAAAACTGGATATTGGAATGCGATAAATCAAAATCCAGTCCTAAAGAAAATTTTTCTTTTGGGGTCAGTCGGATATTCGTTTCTAAAAAAGGCAAGGAATCGGAGATTGGTTGATAGGTAATACTCGGATATTTAAAATTTTCCAACTCATTGAAATATCGATAAGTCAAGAGGCGTTCTTGATCGCTATAGGTACTGTCTTTCTGAATAAACAACGAATTTGCTAATGCTTTTGGGCGGTATTTTAAGGGGCCTTTTGAATAGATATGAATGCCATTGTATGTAGTACTGTCTGAATAATTATCTAGACCTGCGCCAAGTTGTTGAGACTCAATGAAGATGTTAATGCGTTTCACCCAATGAATCCGGTAAGGTTGGCTAACTAGGCTGTCCCCGACACGTATTTTTGGGTTGTCAATAGCCATTTCAATACCGATGAACTTATCTTGTCCAGAGCTGTCTATTGCCGCAGTAAAACTGAGACTGTTTTCTTGAAAATTATACACCCCTGCATTTCGGAATAAGGTTAGCATTCGCTTGCGTTCTGCTTCGAAATCATCAATATTGAACCCCGCTCCAGGGATTAGAAAACTTTCCTGCATATTATCCGTAACTAAGGCTTCCAATTCACGTGCTGCAATGGAAAATTGAATGCTGTCTAGACGGTATTGTTGTCCTTTTTGAATACTGTAACGAACTTCTGCTTTTCGCTGCCCCGTGGGAATAACGTCAGGGGTAAGTGTTGCATCGAAGTAGCCTTTATTTTTAAAGTATTGGATGAGGCGATTGGAATTACGCATCATATTGGTGCTATCTAGTAATACTGCTGGTGCTCCTATCCCCTTTAACCATTGATTGCTCAATTTCTTGTAACGTAGAACCTGAGTGAGTTGTTTGGGAGAAAGAATTTTTTCCCAACGTTGCTGTCTCTTTTCTTTCTTAGAAAGCCAAGCATTAAAACTGGAATCAGGATCTTTTTTGGCCCATTGATTAAAAAATATTTCAAAAGGAACCCCGATAAAAGTTTTATTCGGTGAATCTATGAATAATTCGTTACTAGCATCATTAGTTGCTGATTCACCATCGATGAGAATCTTATTTTTTTTAAGTAAAATAGCATTGTTATCAAGGTACTTGGTGCTGCTACATTGCAGCATAAAGAAACTTAAAAAGGAAAGAATGATTACTTTTGAAACAAACCGACCCACCGCAACATCGTTTTGCGTTCAAATGTACAGCTTTTCATGCTACCTAAAAGCCGACTGAAACAAATAGCTCAATTGAGCCAAAAGAAATTTAGGGACCAAACGGGGTGTTTTGTCGTTGAGGGACACAAAAGCGTTCATGACTTTTTTGAACAAGGTTGGGAATGGACAGAACTCCTTTCGACTGAGCCTCAAGACTCTCTACCCACGACCGTTGTGAGTACTGCTGAAATGATTCGAATGACCCAATTCAAAACAGCCAGTCCGATGTTGGGGGTATTTAAAAAAAGAAAACCCATTGCTCTCCCAACAAATGAATCGGTTTTGGTATTAGATCAAATCAGTGATCCAGGAAATTTGGGAACCATCCTCAGACAGGCGAGTTGGTTTGGTATTCAACATGTATTGTGTAGTGAACAATCGGTAGATTGCTATAATTCTAAGGTGGTGCAGGCTTCGATGGGCGGAATGGCAAGAGTTTATTGTCATTATGGAAACTTGGTGGCTTTTTTATCGGGTACACAATTACCTGTCTTCGGTGCTGGCCTTTCGGGTAAATCTATTTATGAGGCTGAAGTTAAAGGACCCGCAGTTTACGCTTTTGGTAGTGAATCTCATGGATTCCGTAAAGAAGTTGCCTCCACCATCCAACAATGGATTACGATTCCAGCAAAAGAGACGGACAGTGTAGAGAGTTTGAACATAGCTTCGGCTTCGGCCATTGTACTTTCTCATTGTTATGCGGGCAATTAGTTATTCAAATACAAGGTTGAGTACAACACCACGACTCACCATATTGGTAATAGGCCCTGTCCAAGGGCTATTGGGACTGTTATCCGGGATTAATTCGTTTTGCGTGGAGAAGATACCCCGTATGGAAGGAGAAAACTTGAAATAAAACAAATAGAAATCAAAACCAATTCCTATTTCATAATTGATGTTTTGACTTTGGGTACGAAAGACATTACTGAAATTGTCATCTGTATTTTTTTTGTTGCTTGATAAATTGAAGTCAGTAGAAACCCCAGCCAGAAGAAAAGGCCTAAAGTTATTGATGCGCTGCGCATTGATTTTCAGTAAAAGGGGGAGGTGAATATATGTGGATTTGATTTCTCGAATGCGCTCTTGCTCAGTGTTAAAAGCATCAATATCTGGATATAAGAGGTCACGCTGGGAGTAATATAGACCAGGTTCCAACCGAAGATTTAGAAATTGATTGATGCGTAAATCCCCGATCAGTCCAATTGTGAAGCCTGTTCCCGAACTTACTTCAATGTCTGGCAAATTATTGTTGCGATAATAGTCTTGATCGTAGTCAAAGTCGAAAAAGTAGTTGTTGAGCCCCACAAAGTAACCATAGTGAACAAAGCGGTCATCAAATTGAGGTAAATTTTTGATCCGTTCTCGTACCTGGGGGTATTGGGCAAAAAGATTCCATGTCCCAACTAAAAAGAGGATAAAACAAACTTGTATTTTATGTCTTTGGTTTTGTACCACAATAAATTGTAGCGACGCCAAAAGTTTGAGGAGCGCTAGCTACCCTTATAAACCCAATTTTTGTCAAAATATTGTTGAAAGCACTGCCATAAGGAAAGTGTGCTGCAGATTCAGCCAAATAGTGATAGGCCGCCTTGTCTTTAGAAATTAGTCTTGCCGCGTTGGGCATAAGCCAACCTGTGTAAAATTGATAAAATTGTTTGAATGGAAAGGCAGTAGGAACTGAAGTTTCCAAGATGAGTAAGGTTCCCTCGGGTTTTAGAACACGATAAATTTCTTTCAAGCCTTTTTCTAGATTTTCAAAATTCCTTACTCCAAAGGCTACGGTGACCAGATCAAAAGTATTTGTTTCATAAACTAGTGCTTCGCTATCCCCAATCACCATTTCAATGGTGTTTTCTAGTTCTTTCTTTTTGATTTTTTCTTTTCCTAGCGCGAGCATTCCAGGGGAGATATCCAGACCAACAATTTTTTGAGCAGAAGTTTGACTAAGGGCAATAGCGAGGTCTCCTGTCCCTGTAGCTATGTCTAACGCTGTGTCAATTGGCTTTTGTTGTGCCATACGGACTACTTTTTTGCGCCAATGCACATCGATTCCAAGAGAAATAATTCGATTCAATAAATCGTATTCCCCAGAGATGGCATCAAACATACGAGTAACTTGTTTTTTCTTCGAAGCCTTCGAATCTGCATAGGGAGTCACTTTCTTTTTCATGGGAAGCAAAGATAGAAGAATTGTGAGGGCTTTGAAGAGAATTATATCCCTAGCGACCACCTTTTTGTATATTTGCTGAGTATTTTCCTACTTATATGAAAATAATTATCGCCGGAGGCGGTGAAGTAGGCTTCCATTTGGCCAAACTGCTATCCTATGAGTCTTTAGACATCACACTTATTGACACCGATAAGGAACGTCTAACTTATGCTGAAAATCACCTGGATATTAAAACCCTGAAAGGGAATGCTTGTTCGTTGAGTGTGATCAAAGAAGCCAAGGTCAGTAATGCCGATTTGTTTATTGCAGTGACCTCAGAGGAATCGGCCAATATAACGATCTGCGCTTTGGCCAAGCAATTGGGTTGCCAGCGAACCATAGCCCGTATTTCTACAATTGAATTTATCAAAGAAAATGATTGCATCAATTTTGAAAAATTAGGAATAGACGAACTGATCTCACCAGAAGCCCTTGCAGCTGACGAAATTCACCAGTTATTGGATCAATCGGCTTTTAGCAATAGTTATGAATTTGAATCGGGTGCGTTAACACTAATTGGAACAACCTTGGGAGACGAGGTCCCTTTCGTGGGCAAAAGTGTAAAAGAAGCCGCATCTATATTTCCCGATGTTCATTTTATGCCTATTGCACTCCAGCGAAAAAGTAGCCAATCGACATTGATACCACGAGGGGATACCATTTTCGAAGCAGGAGATCGGGTATTTTTCACCACCTTAAAACAAGGGGTAGAAGAAATCTATAAACTCACGGGGAAGGTCAAAAAAGAAATTAAAAATGTGATGATTCTCGGTGGTGGAAAGATCGGGGCTATCACAGCACGTCGTTTAGCAGAAGAAAAATTCAATGTCACACTCATTGAGCAAAATAAAACCAAAGCCATTTCTATTGCTGAGGAATTTTCTGAAATTATGGTCATTCATGGGGATGGGAGAAGTGTGGAACTCCTAGATGAAGAAGACTTGGAGACCATGGATGCTTTTATTTCAGTAACCGAAAACTCCGAAACCAATATTATGACTTGCCTCATGGCAAAGTCTAAAGAGGTATCTAAAACCATCGCTTTAGTAGAGAATATCGACTATTTTCAGCTTACTCAATCCATAGGTATTGATACCTTGATTAATAAAAAACTATTGACTGCCAACACCATTTTTCGCTACGTTAGACGAGGTGAGGTGGTGGACATGACAACATTGAGTCATTTGAACGCCGAACTCCTAGAGTTTGTAGTCAATGAAGATTCTAAAGTGAACGGTAAAAAGATAAAAGAGATTGACTTTCCAAGAACAGCTACCATTGGAGGTGTTGTGAAAGAAGGGGAGGGGGTCATTGCTTTAGGGGACTATGTTATTCAAGCAGGAGATCGTGTTTTGGTTTGTTCTTTACCCCGTTCCATCAAACGAATTGAAGGCTTGTTTCGCTAGGCATGTTCTATAAGCTCAACTTCAGGGTCATTTTTCAACTATTAGGAGTTCTTTTGACTTTTAATGGTGCCTTAATGTTTTTAGCTGTCGGAATGAGCTGGCTCACTCAAGACCAATCTACACTACCCCTCTTGAAAGCTTCCGTTGGCGTATTGCTCGTAGGCATTCTTTTATTGATTATTTTCCGGGGAGTCCAACCCCAAATTCAAAAAAGAGAAGGCTATTTAGTAGTCACTCTAGGCTGGTTGGCCATGACCCTCACCGGGATGCTCCCCTACCTGGTGACAGGAAGTGTCCCAAATATTTCCTATGCTTTTTTTGAAACAATGTCTGGTTACACCACAACAGGAGCAACGATATTAACGGATATTGAAAGCCTCCCCAAAGGCTTGTTGTTTTGGCGAAGTATTACTCATTGGATAGGAGGGATGGGAATCATTGTATTAACCATTGCGATCCTCCCCATTCTTGGCATAGGAGGGATGCAACTGTTCGCAGCCGAAGTCCCTGGCCCCAACAGTGACAAACTGCATCCCCGAATCACGGATACGGCCAAACGCCTTTGGTTGCTGTATTTTGGATATACTTTGGCTGAGACACTTCTTTTGTCTCTTGCAGGGATGTCTTTCTTCGACGCTATCAATCACGCTATGAGCACCCTTTCCACAGGAGGTTTTTCCACCAAGAACAATAGCATTGCCTTTTGGAACGATCAACCCCTTATCCAATACATTATTATGGTTTTTATGGTGGTAGCAGGAGCAAATTTCGTACTCAGTTACTTTGGGTTTACCGGGAGCTTTAGAAAAGTTTTCAGCGACATAGAGTTTAAATATTATCTGTGGTTTATTGGGATTTTCACTCTTTTCGTTTGTTCATACTTCCTAATTCAAAATATAATACCCGGTGCTTTGAATAGTCATCCACAGGTATGGGGAAGTTCAGAAAGTGCTTTCCGTCATGCACTTTTTCAGGTAGTTTCTATTCTTACGACGACTGGATTTGTCACTGCAGATTATACTTCTTGGGCGCCTATACTCACTCTAATTTTCTTTGGTTTGATGTTTGTTGGGGGCTCCGCTGGTTCTACTTCTGGGGGTATTAAGGTGGTTCGACATTTGTTAATGATTCGAAGCGGAATTCTTGAATTTAAACGCGCCTTGCATCCCAATGCAATTCTGCAAGTGCGTTATAATAATCGTGTTGTCAATGAAGGAATTGTACAAAACATACTTGGGTTCTTTATTCTCTATCTTCTGTCTTTTATCATAGGTACGCTGGGTTTTGCAATGATGGGATTTGATTTTGAATCCTCGGTTGGGGTAGCAGCCTCTTCTTTGGGTAATGTGGGTCCAGCCCTAGGTATTTTTGGCCCTTCAGAGAATTATACACACCTGCCTACAATAGGACTTTGGTGGTCTTCTTTTTTAATGTTGTTAGGTCGCTTGGAGTTATTTACAGTATTGATTTTATTGACTCCTTATTTCTGGAGAAAAAGCTAATAGCCATATTTTTTTCCCCAAAGCTTTTTTAACCATTGTCGAATGGTATTTTCTTTTGGATTATCTCCAGGCTCATAGAAGCGAGTCCCTTCTAATTCTTCGGGGAGGTAGCCTTCTTCTACAAAATGATTGGGATGGTCGTGCGGGTATTGATATTTTAACCCATGCCCCATTTCTTTACTCAATGCTGTGGGGGCATTACGAAGGTGGAGTGGCACGCCAAGATTCGGATTGTTCTCCACTTGTTCTTGGGCTTTGTTAATGGCCAAATAGCTCGCATTGCTCTTCGCAGAGGTAGCAAGGTATACAGCACACTGACTCAGTAAGATTCGAGCCTCTGGCAGACCAATGATTTGAACGGAACTGAAGGTGGTTTGGGCTAAAACCAAGGCGTTGGGATTGGCATTTCCAATGTCTTCACTGGCTGCGATAAGCATTCGCCTGGCGATGAATTTCACATCTTCTCCCGCTTGGAGCATTCGAGCCAACCAATATACTGCAGCATTGGGGTCACTGCCTCGAATGGATTTGATAAAGGCTGAGATAACATCGTAGTGGAAGTCACCATCTTTATCGAATTGTACAGCGTTGGTTTGTAACGTATTTTTTATTTTTTCATTAGTGACAATGATCTTTTCCTCTGGTTCGAAGGAAAAAATCACCAATTCTAACAGCGTTAATAGTTTCCGCGCATCTCCACTGGAAAAATGAATAAGGGCTTCAGGATCCTCCAATACTATTTTTTGGGACTGTAAGAAGCTGTCTTTTTTAAGTGCCCGATTCAACAAACTCTTTAGATTATCTAAGGTCAGGGGCTTCAGTGTAAAAACTTGACAGCGAGAGAGGAGGGCGTTGATTACTTCAAAACTGGGATTTTCCGTGGTAGCACCAATGAGTGTGATTATTCCTTTTTCAACAGCGCCCAATAAAGCATCTTGCTGAGATTTGCTGAATCGATGGATTTCATCGATGAATAACAGCGGATTTTTATCGGTGAACAATCCCCCTTGGTTTTGTGCTTTTTGAATGATATCGCGCACCTCTTTCACTCCAGCATTGATAGCCGATAATTTATAGAAAGGTCTTTTTTTCTCGCCAGCTAGGAGTTTAGCTAACGTCGTTTTACCAGTTCCCGGCGGGCCCCACAGAATCATTGAAGGAATAAATCCCGATTGGATGCTTTGAAAAAGAGCCCCGTTTTTACCCACCAAATGTTCCTGACCCTCATAGTCTGAGAGGGATTTTGGTCGCATGCGCTCAGCAAGGGGGGTGGAAGAGGGATACATGCTTTATTGATCTAAACGATGGTGCCGTTGTCGAATCGCTTCATAAAGAATCAGACCTGTGGCCACCGAAACATTGAGTGAAGCGACTTTGGAGACCATCGGTAGTTGAACGCAGGTATTTAACAATTTTAGAAGGCTAGGATGGATTCCTTTTTCTTCCGAACCCATAACCATGGCAATGGGCCCACTCAGATCCGTTTTGTAGGCTATATCCGTAGCCTTTTCATCTAAACCCACCAATGGAATATCATGGTCTTGTAGAAGAAAAACAGCATCCTTGAGATGATTCACTTTAGCAATAGGCACTTCAAAAATGGCCCCAGCAGAAGTTTTGACGGTAGTTCCATTAAGAGGCGCACTTCCCGAATTGGGTAGAACAACACAATGGACACCAGTGGCCGCTGCCGTTCGGAGTATTGCACCTAAATTGTGTGGATCAGTTATATGATCCAAAAGCAATAGGAAAGGGGGTTCATTACCAAAGCCCATATCGAGAATGTCTTCCAAAGAATGTGTGGCTACGGGAGAAATACGCGCCATAACTCCTTGATGATTTTCATGGCGACTAGAATTAAACTTTTCTTTGGGAACAAAACTAATGGTCACTCCCTTATTTCTCAATGCTTGTTCCAGTTGACGGAGTAGGGGGCTTTTTATTCCTTGTTGAATCCAAACCTTGTCTAAGGTTTGTTCATTTTCCAATGCCTCTTGGATGGCTCGAATTCCGAATATTTGTAACGATTTGTCCATAATTAACAAATATGCTTAATTCCAATGAATTGTAAGTAAAAAAAAAGAGACCCAAGGGCCTCTTTTAACAAAGAATATTTTTCTTTATAGTGTGCAAAAATCAATACCTACATCAATACTACCAACATCTGGACTAGGACCATGATCGGTTACAACTCCGTTTGGAGCTGTAATTTGAAAAGTAATTTCTGAATCATAATCACCGGATTTAAAACTAAATACAAGTCCGATAGCATCAGAAGGAACCTCTATAGTAGCGGAACCTGAGGAACCAGTAATACTGTAAGGTGTTATCACTCCGTCTAGATTCACCTCAATAGCTGCACCATTAAATCCGTCACCGTAGGAGTCTTGCATGTCAATAGTCCATGTACCTGTCAATGGAGGACAAACTACACTTCCGCTGTATCTGAAAGGTGAAACAAAGGCAGAACTACCTTGAATTTTTGGGCCTACATTATCTGAAGTAAATATCCTTCCATCAGTTGTGTTTAGCACTAAGCGCATAAGGAATATATCTCCTCCATATAATTGGTCATCGGTTACACCAATGGCACTCATAGCAGAACCAATATTCATAGAAATTGTTCCTTGCAATTTTCCGTTTTCACTAGCTGTGAAAGTTGATGCAGAAACATT
>CENJ01068394.1_pt1 | contig 52346 bp, 44 predicted proteins | sample 356161 | NCBI WGS metagenome assembly CENJ01 (sample SAMEA2619531, study PRJEB7988) | marine metagenome | biome: marine biome (ENVO:00000447); feature: surface water layer (ENVO:00002042); material: "saline water (ENVO:00002010), including plankton (ENVO:xxxxxxxx)" | depth 5 m
GTGAACGTTGGCGAGACTGTCAAAGTTCAGATCATCAAGATCAACCCAGACACGCAGCGTATCTCTCTCGGCATGAAACAACTCATGTCTGACCCATGGGATGGTGTTGAAGCGAAATACCCGCTGGGCGCTCGCTACACTGGCCGCATCACGAACATCACTGACTACGGTGCATTCGTTGAGCTGGAAGATGGCGTTGAAGGCCTCATCCACGTGTCCGAAATGTCCTGGACGAAGAAAAACGTTCACCCAGGCAAAATCGTGTCCACGTCTCAGGAAGTTGACGTCATGGTACTCGACGTCGATTCCGAGAAACGCCGCATCTCTCTCGGCCTCAAGCAGTGCATGGACAACCCATGGGATGCGTTCCTCGTTGAACAGCCAGTTGGTTCTGAACTCGAAGGCGAAGTTCGTGGCATCACCGAATTCGGTATGTTCATCGGCCTCGGCCCTGAGCTCGACGGTATGGTTCACATCAACGACATCGACTGGAACCGTCCAGGCGAGCAAGCAATCGAAGACTATAACAAAGGCGACACAGTCAAAGTTAAGGTCCTCGAAGTTGACGTTGATAAAGAGCGTATCTCCCTCGGCATCAAACAGCTTGGCGATGACCCAATGACTGGCGGCGACGTTCGCAAGGGCTCTACAGTTACCTGTACGGTCACTGAAGTTGCTTCTGGCGGCATCGAAGTTGAGTTCGGCGAAGGCCTCAAAGCCTTCATCCGTCGCTCTGACCTGTCCCGTGACCGTTCAGAACAACGCCCGGAACGCTTTGCAGTTGGCGACACTCTGGATGCAAAAGTTACCAATTTCGACCGTAACTCGCGCCGCGTAACGCTCTCCGTAAAAGCTCTGGAGATCGAAGAAGAGAAGGAAGCAGTTGCTCAGTACGGCTCTGCAGACTCTGGTGCGTCTCTTGGCGACATTCTGGGTGCAGCCCTCTCTGGCGGCAGCGACGAAGAGAAATAAGCGTAAAAAACGCTGTTTCTGTACTGAATTTAAGTAACTTATTCGCGGCGGGACCTTTGGTTTCGCCGCGAAAACGTATATGATGGGGGAATGTTACGATCAGAACTCGTCCAGAAATTGACTGATGAAAACCCTCACCTGCGTCCACAGGACCTGGAGAAGGTTGTAGATGTCATTCTCGATGAGATCACAGAAGCCCTCGAATCCGGCGCTCGTGTAGAGCTTCGCGGCTTTGGTGCTTTCTCTGTTCGTAAGCGTGACTCCCGCACTGGCCGCAACCCGCGTACGGGCGAAACAGTTCAGGTAGAAGAAAAGTACGTTCCTTTCTTCAAAGCTGGCAAAGAGCTGCGCGCCCGTCTCAATGACGGCGTAGATCCAGAAGACCGCTAAGGCCTTCTGCCCTCCTTAAAATCGTCGATCTCTCGCGTTACGGAACTGACAAGGTTCCGAAAATGAACGAAATTTAACTGAGATCAAAAGTGAAACCCGACTCATGGCTTGCGCATTTTAGCCTCCATGATGAAGGAATATTACACATTCGAAGACGAACCCTGTCGTCATACCGATAGCTGCCTCGGCGCGAAACTTATGCGCCTGGCTCCTATCACGAACCGTCAGGAGGAATTGCTGTCCCGTCTGGAGAGCGAGGAATCGGATATTGTGTCCGGCTCTGTGCTTCTCAAAGAGGGAGCGCCCGCTGACGAACTGATCATTCTGAAATCTGGCTGGGTCACCTCCGGCAAAACCGCGGTCAATGGCTCTACGAGTATTTCGCAGATCCATCATCCGGGTGATGTGGTGGGTTTTGAAAACCTCGCCTTCTCACGCGTGAAGAATACGTGTGTGGCGGAATCCCCCTTACGGGCCTGTCGCATTAGTACTGCGCAGCTGAATCAAGTGTTCGAAGAGAGCCCGCGTATCTCTGCGCTCCTGCTCGCGCTCAGCGCGGTTGAACAGGCTATAATGTCTGATCGCGTCATGATTGCGCGCCGCACAGACAGTGAAATGCGTCTTGCCCTTTTCCTGCTGCAGACTTTGTCTCGCCTGAGCCTGATGAACTCGTCTATTTATGACCAATTCCATTGCCCGCTTACGCAGCAACAAATCGGTGACGCGACCGGACTGACCGGCGTCCATGTCAGCCGAACGCTCAAAAAATTAGAGGATCGTGGATATATTCGAAAGTCGCGTCAGTTCATCCAAATCATGGATGAGAAGAGTCTGGCTGACATGGTTGAATTCGTTGACCGCTATCAGGACCTGGATCTGAGTTGGCTGCCGGAAAGCTAAGGCAGCCAGCACGCTTCTACTGCACATGGTGACACACACCTATGAAAACGCAGTAGTTTTAATCTCGATCAATTACCCACAGAGTATTTTGGATTTATACGGGAATTCAATTCATCCAGATTTGTCGCGGGCGTATATCGCAGTCTGGAAAAGTGGGAATCCCGAAACGATGGCTCCATCAATTTCCGGGCGGGTATTGCTCGCGGAAGACAATCCGGTCGTGGCAATCGACCTGGCCGATCTGCTCGAAGAAGCGGGCGCTGAGCGTGTGGAAATCGCATCCTCCCACGAGGAGTGCATTGGCGTGCTCGCTGCGGGCAAAATTGACTTCGCGATTCTCGACATTCGTCTTGATGACAAGGAAAGCTTCGAAATCGCCGAAACGCTAAGAGACGCTGGAACGCCCTTTATATTCATATCGGGACTACAGCCGTCAGCAGATGTGGCCAATCGCTTTCCGAATGCCGGATTCCTTGAAAAACCATTCTCTCCGGACAGTCTGCTCGCGGCAATCTCAACGCGGATGCGCAAGACTAGCTAGCGCTGCCCGTGAGGTGTTCGCTGCGGCCCGATCAGCCTTTACACGTGCGGAGCGATCGTTTCCTGAATATCGGCCTCTGTCGCATGATCGAGAGAGATCACACGCGTGAACTTATCCCAATAGCTCATATCCTGTGCAGCCTTCGAATCCTCGATCAGAAGGAAGCGTGGAATTTTCAGGTCGCAAAACAGTTCAGAGTGTTTGATGGCCGTTGGCGCAGTCTGATCATTCGTATTCTGAGACATGATGAGCGCCGAATAGGCTTTCTCGCGCAGATATGAATCCAGATGCGATCCGCGGTGATGCACAATGAACGGTATACCAATCTGGTTCAGAACGTGTTCCAGATCTTCGAGGTCTAGCCATTCCTGAGCGATGATCAATGCCGGCTTGGTCCGCTTTTCCTGTCCCGGCTGTGCCATGAAAGAATGGTACAGCTTCACCATCTGCTCTTCTTTTTCCGCCGTCATACGCTCGACTTCGCGCAGACGCGCCTCAACGGTTGCCAGAAGAAGCTCGAAGTCGATCGGCTTGGTGACATAGTCATCAACGCCCATTTTCTTGCCCTGAATAATGTGACGACGGTCGGCCAGCGCGCTCAAGAACACGATAGGTGTTGAGTGGAAGGATTTCAGCTCCCGAAGCCCTTCGAGCATGCCATATCCATCCAGAACAGGCATGGTGATGTCTGACAGGACAAGCTGAGGTTTAAAGTCCTGTATAAGCTTCAGGCCTTCTGCGCCATTTTCTGCGCACGCAACGTCATACCCCTCGTCTTCCAGTTCTTCGACGATCAGGGATCTGATTTCTGCTTCATCTTCTACGACAGCAATACGGGCGCTCATCAAATAGCTCCTTCGTTAAAATCATTCAGGGGAACAATGCCGGGTTTAACCAGCGGGGCAGACGGATTTTCTTCCGCCGACCGGACAGGGAAACGAATTTCGAATTCAATCCTGTCTTCACAGTCATCGATATCAAGCTCACCGTCATGTTGTTCGACCAACAGACGAATAAGGTTCAGGTTCACGCCTTCCGCCATGGCGGGCGATACGCGCTCACGCTCAGCTTCCAGGCGTTCAGAGAGATGGCGCACATCCACCAGTGACCGCGCTTCAAAAATGGCTTTCAGAGTGATGTTCGCATACTCGCCTTCAGACCAGACAACCAGATCAAGGCGACCATGATTGGTAATCAGTTCGCCACCAATCGTAAGAAGCTTGTCCAGGATCAGTTCAACGAGACGGCGGTCGGCAACCAGAACGTCCGGACATTCATTCAGCCAGGCCACAAGATTAGCGGCAGGTCGGTCAAACTCATGCTCTTCGACAATCTGCTGAACCAGTCCTCGCAGCGGAAGCGTGTTTGGCGGAAAGTCCCGAACACATGTCACCATTTGCGTCAGCTCGATGGAATGTTCCACCAGCTCCACCATTTTCTCAACCGTTGACCGGATGATTTCGGTGCGCGCCTTAACCTCATCAGGAGAGAAGGTTTCTGCATGACGCTGAAGTCGACGGGCATTGCCGTCAATCACTGTCAGTGGTGTACGCAAAGAATGCCGTGTCAGAACGGAAAGCTTTTCTTTCAGTTCCTGCAATTCCTGATGGGCCAGATAGGAAATGCTATCCGGATTATCGGGCATATCGTCGTCGCTGTGTTCTGCGCTCATAGTCCCCTCCTCTTACGCCGCTGACTGGTTTTCTGCTTCAGCGGCATCGCTTTCGCGCGCATCAGAGCTGATCACACCGGTTTCCAGCGGAGATTCTATCGGCAGACGGATGGTGAACTCCGTCCATTCTCCCACTTCACTTTCAATTTCGACTGAGCCGTAATGCATCTCGACCAGGCTCTTGACGAGGTTGAGACCAATGCCCGTTCCAGGGATGCCGGTTGACGTGGATGCCCGGAAGAAGCGTTGGAATATTTTCGAAATCTCTTCCTTTGGAATACCAATTCCGTGGTCACGCACATGAAGAACGGCAAAGTCGTCTTCGGTCGCGCCCGTCACCCGCACATACTTGCTCTCGCCTGAGTATTTCACGGCATTAGACACGATATTGGTAAAAATATTGTCCATCAGTCGCGCATCGCCGAAGAGCGTTTGCGGGAAATTCCTGATGTCCACATCGATCGTGTGTGTCGTTGCGAGTTCACGCTGGCGGGCACAAACTTCTTCAACCAGTTCCTGCACATCGAAATGTTCCGGCGTCAGCTTGATCCGCCCCGAGGACAGACGCGACGCATCGAGAGTACGTTCCACCAGCATGGTCATACGTTTCACGGTAGAGCGCAGGGTTTGCGCCTTTTCTCGGATATCATCCGGCGTCCAGCGGTCAGCGCGCTTTTCCAGACGACGAGCCACACCATCAATAATGGTCAGCGGCGTACGGAATTCATGGCTCGCCATAGATACAAACTCAGTTTGCATACGGTTGAGCTCACGTTCAGCGGCAAGCGCTTTTTCAAGCTCCAAAGCCTGATTCATGATGGTCTGAGTTCGTTCTTCAACACGCACAGCCAGATCGTCGCGGCTGGAAATAATCTCCAGCTCAAGTTCTTTGCGCTCGGTGATATCCCGGTGCGCAACAACATACCCGGTGCATTCGCCCTCTTCGTCGAACAATGGAGAATGCTGGGCCTCAATCCAATACGGGGACTGGTCCTTGCGATAGCAGAGGAATTCTGCGGAGAATGGCTCGCGGAGCGCAATGGCTGACAACATGTCCGCTATGTCTTCCGCATTCGTTTCCGGCCCACGCAACAATTCGTGCAGAGACACATCCTTCAATTCATCGAAGTCATAACCGGTCATGCGGGTCAGAGACGGGTTGGCCCAGGTCATGGCCAGATCTTTTCCGAGAATGGCGATACCATCAGATGCGTGGCGAACCACAACAGCAAGACGTTCAGCCTCGCTACGCGCCGCCGCAAGGCGATCACGCATTTCGCGCTCTTCGGTCACGTCATTGAAGACATGCACAACTTTGTTCAGGCGGTCATTTTCCACGACCGGCGTGATGGAGCCGCTCAGCCAGAAGTCCTGGCCATCCTTTCGCTTCGCCAGAACCTCAATGTCAGATGGCTTGCGATTGCGCAGATCGATCATGATGCGATCAATTTCGCTCTGATCAGCATCTGGATTACGCGTCATTTGTAGAAGGGTTTTACCTTCAAGCTCACTAAAGCGGAATCCAGTCATGTCGCAGAAGGCATCATTGCACCAGGTGACCTGTCCCCGGCCGTTTGTAAGCACGATCCCCTTGGTGGTGTGTTCAGCACATAGAGCCAATTTGTAGATGCGAGCTTTCTCAGCCTCCAGCGCATCAAGCGCCTGAATGGTGGACCGGTGCGCAGGCAGGAAGACGCCGAAAGTCAGGAAGGCAACAATGAATAAGCCCCCGAGCAGCGCCATGTCTTTGATCATCAGCTGAATCTCAGACGCCTCTCGCGCATGGGCGATGATCATATTGGCAAGGTCGTTCAGACGGCGCTCGAACATCACATGGCGCAAGTCACTGAATTCAACGATAACAGCCTGCAGCCCGAATTCGGATTTCAGGAACTGATAGAACTGATCTGTTTCATCCGCGAGCGTGAAGTCCGCCATCGTTTCGCGTTCGGATTCGATCGGCGCGGCGTAGAAAGCCTGAATGTCATCCTCAACCGTCTCATTCTGCATGAGGCGGTCGACCTGTACCGAGGTGTCGAAATAAATCTGAAGATTGCGGAACACGTCAGACGGGACGGTTCGCGTCATGCTTTGATCTTCATCCTCGGAATAGCGCAGATACTTTCCATAGAGCGTGGAGCGCTGACCATTCAAAGCCTCAATCAGGCGCGCCAGTTCAAAGTGCGTGTTCGAATAGCGCAGAGACAGCTCATTTGCGACGAAGATAGAAACCGACATGATAGAGACGAGCACGGCCGTGACCGCGTACCGACGCCAGTGCTGACGAGGGTTATTGCCCATCACTGCGCACAGCCCCAGCGCGAGAATGGAAATCATCGTCATGAAGACTTCCAGCCAAAGCGCCGATTTGCCGTCATGCGTCAGCAGTGACAGCTCAGATGGCATGAAGATGATGGATTTTGCGATCGCAAACTGAGCCGCAAACTGAAGCGTGGTCGTTACGACGAACGAAACAGAGGCCTGCATTTGCAGCTTACCGAGCAGAACTTTGTCGTGAATGTAGCCATTGATAAGAATAACGGACAAACAGGACACGATCAGCGTCACAAAATCGACAGACCTCGGCGCATCTGCATAGGCAAGCATGGGAATAAGAATACCCAGCCCCACCAGCCCGGTATTAAGAATATAGCCCGCAAAGCGATTGAGCTTGAAACGACTGGTATCTGAGGCAATTCGGATCATCATCGCGGCCAGGGCAATCGCTCCGCCCACGGATACCATAATGTCGATTTCGCTCATACGTATCTGCTCGGCCGGATGGAACAGCAGCATACTGATCATCACGTGGCCGAAGAGCACTTCAGCGAGCAGAATTGTCAGAATAATCGGGTAAGGACCGACGCCATTCGCTGAATTGCGAACATTCCGCCGAAAGGCAAATGCCATGAAAACAATCACACTGATCTGCATCGCGATGACCGCGATCAGGAGTGGATCAAGATTCGGCAGAGCCGTCAGAAACGGAAGATCAAACATAGGCTAACCCAAGACTTACTCTTAAAGTCAACCATAACTGTTTTAAGGAAGCGGCTAGCCCGTATAGTGAGCTTTATCGAATGACTTAAGCTGTCATTAGCATTCTTGCGAAAAACCAGCTCTTTTCAGTCGATTGTAATCTTAAACAGATATTATTCTCAGTGTCAGGCCGCGGAGCTGGCAATAGAGGCGCAGAAGATGTCCCGAATATCTTGTTCGGTTTCCGCGTCGCGCAAGTCTTTGCGCAAACCAGCATGACGCATAACACGTGCAATTTTTGCGAGCGCACGAAGGTGATCAGCACCATCCCCATCAGACGCCAGTAGCATGAAAACGAGATCACACGGCTGTTCATCAACCGCGTCGAAATCCACCGGTGTCAGCAGCCGCGCAAAACCGCCAATCGGCTGCTGAATGCCAGGGAGGCGGGCATGAGGCAAAACAACACCATGCCCGACCGCGGTGGAACCGAGTTTTTCACGCTCTACAATTGCATGCAGGATGTCACGATCAGACACACCCGTCTTGTCAGACATGGCAGAGGACAGTCTCGAGAAAACCTGTTTCGCACTTGTACAGTTCAGGGCGGGCAGCACTGGGCCACCCAGAAGAAGATCAGAAAGATCTCTAGTCATAAAAAACCTCGGTACAACGCCCTTTTCAGGGCCTCGTTCGCACGTTTACTTCCCCGGGTCCACCCATCCAATGTGACCGTCGTTGCGACGGTAAACCATATTGAGGCCGCCATGCACAGCGTTTCGGAACATAAGCGCTGGAACTTCAAGCAATTCCAGCTGCATGACTGCCATTGATGCAGTCATCGTCTTAATGTCCGTTTGTTGTTCAGCAATCACTGCTGGCGCATCAACGGTCTCAGAATCGTCAGAATCGGCGTCTGAACCCTCCTCATCCGTAGAGGCAAGCACAGAATATGCCACCATTTCTGCGGGAAGCGGGCCAGGGTCTGGGCGATGGTGATCTTTGAGACGACGCTTATAGCGACGAACGCGCTTTTCAAGTTTATCGAGGGCACGTTCAAAGGCGGCGTATGGGTCGTCAGCCTCAGCGCTGGACTGCAGGGAAATTCCCGATGGCAGTGCAACCTGGCATTCGACCTCATAGAGATGACCATCCTTGATCATGCTCACATTACCCTCGGTCGCTCGATCAAAGTATTTCGTTACAGCGTCCTCAAGTCCCGATTCAATTCGGGTTCTCAGAGCTTCGCCAAGATCGATGTTCCTACCGGCAATCTGAATTTGCATGACGGATCCTTTTTCTATTCTTCCCCGACACCTGATGTTGCAGCATCTGGCAGGCTTGTGGCAAGAATGAGGGCGCGCAATTGGACCATACAAACTTGTGAGTCAAGCGAAGCCTTCCGCTCAGATATATCTAAGGACGGCATCAAACCGTTCCATATGTATCTGTAGAAAATAGTCTGACACAGATGTTAACACGTTGAGAAGCAGAAAAGCACAATTGCCCGCTTCGGAACGTTCTTAATCCGAAGGTCTTAAACTTCTGAAATATATTGGAGTTTCAGGCAGACTGACGCAGAAGACGTCGGCGCTGCACCGAGGATGGAATTCGCAAGGATTCCCGGTATTTCGCGACAGTGCGGCGTGCGATATCAATACCAAAACCACGCAATTCCTCGACCAGCTGATCATCAGAAAGCACGGTCGCAAGTGTCTCACCATCAATCAGAGATTTGATCCGGTGACGGACAGCTTCAGCCGAATGCGCTTCCCCATCACCGGTCGAGGCGATGGCGGCAGAGAAGAAGTATTTCAACTCGAACAGACCGCGCGGGCTGGAGAGATATTTATTCGAGGTCACGCGTGAGACCGTCGATTCATGCATACCGATTGCATCAGCAACCGTTTTCAGGTTCAGCGGACGCAGATGCGCCACACCGTGAACGAAGAATGCGTCCTGCTGGCGCACAACTTCCTGGGCGACCTTCAGAATAGTGCGGGCACGCTGATCGAGACTTTTGATCAACCAGTTCGCATTGGCCGCACATTCCTCGATGAATTCCCTGTCTTTATCGCGCATCGGCATTGAGGACACTTCGGCATAATAGGTGCGATCCATCAGAACGCGCGGTAGCGTGTCTGAATTTAGCTCCACGCCGAAAGCGCCATAAGGCAACTCACGAATAAAGACATCCGGCACAACCGCCTGCGCGGCATCGCCAGCAAAGGCGGCACCCGGGCGCGGTGTGAGCGCTTTAATCTCGGCGATCATGTCGAGCACATCGGCCCGGTCCACGCCACAAAGCTGCGCCAGGCCGGACAAATCATGTTTGGCGACAAGGGCCAGATTATTCAGAAGTGCATCCATAGCCGGGTCAAACCGGTTCTGTTCTTTCAGCTGCAGCGCCAGACATTCTTCCAGAGATCGCGCCATGACACCTGTCGGCTCAAAGCCCTGACAAATCTCCAGGATCTCAAGAACATGCGCCTCTTCAACGCCGAGCAATTCCGCTGTTTGCGGAATATCGCCGCGCATATACCCGCCCTCATCGGTCTCTTCGATGAGTTGAGATGCAATGATCTGATCAACTTCATTCAGGCCGGACATGGCCAGCTGGTCTTTCAGATGTTCGCGCAGCGTTTTCTCGCTGGACATCATGGATTCAAAGTCGAAATCCTCACCGCCACCGCCGCCCGAGGTCGATCCTGACGCTCCGGCTGCTGAGGTTGCCGCATTCGCGCCATGAGCTTCGACAGCCGCCTCAGACGGACTATCAGCTTCATAAGTGTCTTCGGACGGCGCATCGAGATTGTTCTGAGCGTCAGCCAGCTGAGCGGCGCCATCATCAGAGCCATAATCGTCTTTTGCGTCGGAAGAACTGTCGTCGCCCGAGAATTCGCTATCGTCGCGTTGCAGAAGCGGGTTTTTCTCCAGCTCCTGATCCACATATTCGGCAAGTTCAATATTGGATAGCTGCAGCAGTTTAATTGCCTGCTGCAATTGTGGGGTCATTACCAGGGACTGGCCCTGGCGCATTTCTATCCGCTGTGAAAACGCCACCGCGTGCCTCCTAGGCCGCGAACCTTTCACCCAGATAGACCCGGCGCACTTCCTCGTTTGTGAGGATGTCTTCAGGTGAGCCTTCGAAAAGAACACGTCCATCATAAATGATGGAGGCCCGATCAACGATCTGCAAGGTCTCACGGACCTGGTGATCGGTAATCAGCACGCCAATGCCGCGTTCCTTCAGATAGCGCACCAGATCGGAAATATCCGATATGGCCAGAGGGTCGATCCCGGTGAACGGTTCGTCCAACAACATGAAACTCGGCCGGGATGCCAGTGCACGCGCAATTTCCACACGCCGGCGCTCACCGCCGGAAAGGGACATTGCTGACTGTGATCGGATATGGGTGATGTTCAGCTCTTCAAGCAGACCTTCAACCGCGTGGTGACGCGCATCTTTGTCTTTCTCGATCAGCTCAACAACGCTCATCACATTCTCTTCTACGGTCATACCGCGAAAAATCGATGTTTCCTGAGGGAGATACCCCACCCCAAGACGGGCACGTTGATACATTGGCAGCGCGGTAACTTCCTCGCCATCAATGGAAATCTGCCCTTCATCAGCCGTGATAAGCCCCATCATCATATAGAAACAGGTCGTTTTACCTGCACCGTTAGGGCCGAGCAGACCAACAATTTCACCACGCTTCAGAGAAAGTGACACGTCGTGAACCACCCGTCGTTTCTTGAACGACTTGGCTAAGTTCATAGCGACGAGACCTGACTGGTCATTACTCACAAAATTTCTCCCAATTCGCGTGGCCAAAGCATCAGCCTGCGGCCCCAATCTTGCATAGGTTCATTAAAACCCGATTTAATTTTCCGAAAAAGTTACAATCGGAATTGGCTTATTCGTCACTTTGTCCGTCTGTAATGATAACGGTTCGGACCCGCTCACCACGCGCACGTGACTCTGAGCTGACGCGTGAAATGCCATTTGCGACATCCACAACCAGTGTATCACCCGCAATCACGTTTTCGCCGCGTGTCACGGTGACATTGCCTGTCAGCGTAATGGTATCTGTCGAATAATCATAGACGCCGCGGTCACCGCGCGCACGCTCGGTTGGCGTCAGATAGAACACTTCGCCTTCAGCGACGAGGCGCTGAACATCGCCCACATTACCGCCAAGCGCGGTAGCCGAGCTGCCATCTTCAGAACGCTGCTCGAAATAAATCGTCAGCTGTTCAGCGCGAATCCGTGCATCCCCCTGCACGGCATCGACATTGCCCACATAAACTGCGCGCGCTTCGCTATCGATGAAGTCGAGCTGGTCTGCTTCAATTTGAATTGGGCCACGTTGGCCGCTGATCTGAGCCGATGCAGCGAAGGTCAGTGCTCCACTGAGGCCAATGGCCAGAACTAATGACTTCAACATGACTATTCTCCTGTCTCCCGGCGAGACGGCTGAATCTCGGTCCAGACATTCCCCCTGAATGTCACCCGGTCCCCGCCATCATTAATCTCGTAACTATCTGCCCGAAGCTTGCCGAATGGGCCTTCACCCTCAAGCGGCTCCAGGCCAACGACTCTGTTGTCCTGAACATACATACGCGCATGCGTCGTGACAAAGCGATTCCCGCTTGCGTCGGTCAGAACGACTTCTTCAAACAATTCCAGATGCTGCGCATCCTGATCAAACACACCGCGCGGGGCCTGAACCGTACCACTCATTCCATTGTCGAGCGCAGGGTTCACCAGATCGATCAGTGAGGCATTCGAGGTATTTCTCTGCGCTGTATCAGCGGTGATTTCATACGGCTGACCATTTGCGTCACGGCCAGTGAAACGTGGGTTCAACATGGTCACAGAACGTGCCTCGCCCATATCCACCTGCGTCGTCGTGCCGGAAATAACACTGTATGCGAGGCTTCCGATCAACACGCCCGCAGAAATCGCAGCGGCAGATGTAAACAGCATGCGCAGCAGGCGCACGAGATCGGACCGCGAACGCGCCTGCTTCAGAGACAGTCGGCGTTTGGGTGCCCAGATATCGTCATGCGTGGCAGCGACGCTGTTCATAATGGCGTGTTGGTCCTTCGTTGGAGATAACCACCTAGCGAAAGCCGTAGGGCGAAACTAGGGCATTAATACGATCAACTGGATTTTATTGCGGTTTTTGCCTTCCCGTTGCGCAAAGGCTTACCCTGCAAAGGCGCAGACTAGGAGGGCAGTCAGCTGTGTGCGAAAATATCGGTTTCCGGCCAGCCTGCCAGATCCAGTTCAGCGCGCGTCGGCAGGAAGTCAAAACAGGCTTTTGCCAGCTCACTGCGCCCCTCACGTTCCAGCATCTCAGACAGTTTATCGCGAATCTGGTGCAGATAGAGAACATCTGACGCGGCATAAGCGAGCTGTGCCTCTGTCAGTTCTTCTGCCCCCCAGTCAGAGCTTTGCTGCGCTTTGGACATATCCACGCCTGCGAGCTCACGCGAAACGTCTTTCAGGCCATGACGATCTGTATAGGTCCGCACCAGCTTGGATGCGATTTTGGTGCAGAAGACGGGCGTACAGGTCACTCCAAACCATTTGCTGATCATCGCCACGTCGAAACGGGCGAAGTGAAAGATTTTCTCGACAGAGGTGTCAGCCAGAAGCGCTTTCAGGTTTGGCGCATCATAGCTGGACCGATCCAGCTGAACGACATGTGCCGTGCCATCGCCCGATGACAGCTGAACCACACACAGTTTGTCGCGCACGAGAGACAGACCGAGCGTCTCTGTATCAACGGCCACGCTGTCACCAAAATCTACACCAGCCGGCAGATCGCCCTTGTGAAAGTGAATTTTGGTCATGCGCGTCAGATCTCCTGCCAGTGGACTTCATATCCCCGGTGTTTTCCTGTCCCACCGGACAAAGTCAAGCCTCCCGGAATCGCGGGGCTTCAGGAAGAATTAGGATCAATTTATTACCAAACTCACGCAAAAAATTAACTCCTGAGCGGTTCTATCTGCAAAAAGGATAATAAGAATTGGCGGATGGAACGACCAACACCAGCGGCTGGGAGGCCGCAACAACGGGCGCTTTAAGACTGATCAGTCTTGAGATCCCTGATGGGCTGTCTGAGAAAAAAGATATCGATAGAACTGTGGCGACCTACACGGCCCGTTTTCTCGAAAGTCATGTCAAACCCCCTTTCCGATACGATCAGGTCACACCGACCTCATTCATCGTTCATGGCGCATGCCGCCCGAATGAGTTCGAAGACTTTCTTGTATCCCTGCAATTAAGGCTGCGAGAATTTCTCTTCGGCAGCGAAACAGCCTCTAAGGTCGACATTGTCAGCTTCACTGGCAGCGACGATGCGCTGAAAACCTTCATGATGGCAGATGACGCCACGGCGAAACGTCGTGCAGACAGCTATCTGAACGCCTATCAGACCCGTCACCGCGATATTACAGAACAGCATTCAGCCTGGCGCTATGGCTGGCAGGGTGATGCGCGGATCTTCACAGAGCACTTCCGCTATCGGGGTATTCTGGAATGCAAACAGCGCGTGATGATCGGTCAGGCCATCACTGTGGCAGACCATCACTCAGAAACGCAGGACGATATTCACGTCGGTCGTTTCATGGCGGTTCGCGCGCCTCACACGATCGACTTCGAAATCGCAGCATACAAGCATTCGCGCGTCCGGGCCGAGGAAGCCTATAAGGCGGGTTTAAACAGCATTGTGCTGACACCGATTTCGTATCACACGCTCATCGTTCCCGAGGCGCGGGAGAAATATCTCAAAGCCATAGAGGGTGCGCCAAGCTGGGCGAAAAACCTTACCGGTCTGGTTGTCTTCTGTGCTCCGGAGAATGCGAGCGTGAACGCCATTCAACGGTGTGCGGAAGAATTCTCTCCATACTTCCGATTCATTGACTGGCAGGTGCGCTCTGTAAACTTCCAGCCTTCGCAATTCGCAAATAGCCGTCTGAATACGCTGACCTTCGACATCCACGATCAGCTGGACAAGCGCATCGAGGCGATCAAAACCTTTGGTGGATATGCCGATGCACTTCGCAAAATGCGCATACTGCCCGGCATCACCGGGGTAAAAACACGTGACGAAGTTCTGACGGCGATCAAATCTGGCATTCGATATCTGTCAGGTCCGGCCATCACATGCGCGCTGAAGACGCCCTGCCCGATCATGCATGTGTCTCCGGCTGAACTTCCATTCCAGGGCACGAGCCGCTCACTGGAAGACGCACTTCCGCTTTAGGAGGGAATGCTCAGAAAGCTTGGCTCCTGCCCGGACACCAGCTTCACCGCAGTCAGCGGGCCACCAAACACAGCCCCTGTGTCTACATTGATGCGGCGACATCCATCTGCCTGCACGTCCTCTCCCTTTTTATCGGGTGTGTGACCATGCACCACTGTATAACCGTCAAGCGCGCTATTTTTCAGCCAGCTGCTGGGATTGAAGAATCGCGATGACCGCGTCCACAAATGCACTTGCGCAGTATCATCCGGGAAGCTCACCGGATCGATACCCGCATGAACAAAGATCAGCCTGTCTTCCTCATAGACCAGAATATCGGGAAGCGATTTCAGCCAGTCCAGATGATCCCTCGGCATATCCAGCATGATCTCATCATAATCCTGATCGCCAAGGCGATAACTATCGAGCGTTTCACGCCCACCATTCTTCAGCCAGACTTCGAGGTAGGCGGCATCTCCATCCAGGCCAGCGAGCATCATTTCCTCATGATTGCCCATGAGCGATTTCACGCTGAGCAAGGGCTGGTTCTCGGCCTCGGCCTCCAGCGCCATAATCAGATCGACCACGCCTTTGGAGTCTTCGCCGCGATCCAGATAGTCGCCCAGATGAATGATTGCCGCGGCCTGGCCGGGATGGTTCGCCTGATGATCAGACAAAATCTGCCCATGCAGAAGCTTCAATCGGTCTGCCACGCCATGGACATCGCCAATCGCGTAATAAACTGTATCTGTACCCGTAGCCGCCAATGGGTCGTCTTTTCTTTTTTGTGTTCCCGAACACGTATGTATACGAATTTCTGAGACGTTTCCGGCCATACTGCAATGCAGCTTTATTGTTTGCGCAATATGTTTATGATTTGTTCCTTACGAATCCGGATAGGCTAACAGAATGACTAATCCCATTATTTTCATCGGATCAGCCCAGTTCGACCTGGTTCACCTGGGTCTGTTCACGCTTCTGTTTCTTTGCACTCTGCTTGCCTATTCGCTCTGGCCCTACAGAAAGCGCGCAGACACTGCGACGACAAATCTGACGGCCCTGCAAGCGCTGAACAATAAACTGAGCGCTGAACACGCAGGCATGACCGCGCGGCTGACCTCTTTGCAGGAAACGCTGGACCATGAGCGCAAACAGTCTTCCGAGCGTATCGAAGAGATGGAGACCGAAAAGCGCATAATGCAATTGCGCCTTGAGGAAGCCGAAACCCGACTGAGCCGCGCTGAAACCCGCACCGAAGAGCGCGAGCGCGCCATGAAGGAAGAGCGCGAACAAATGACCGCGCTGCGTCAGGAAGTCGAAGACCGCTTCAAGGAGATCGCCCATTCCGCCCTCAAACAGTCTCAGGGCCTGTTTCTGGAAACCGCTAATGAGACCTTCGGTAAGCAGAAAGAAGCGACCGAGGGCAATCTGAAGGCGCTTATGAGCCCTATTCGTGAGGCTATTGGCAAATTCGAAACGCGCGTTGAAGGGCTGGAAAAAGTCCGCGCCGAGGACAAGTCCGCCATTTTCGAACAGGTCAAAAACATTGGCAATATGCTGGTGCGCAATCAGGCGGTCACATCAAAGCTCGTCACCGCGCTCTCCTCCCCGAAAGGCGGCGGCCGTTGGGGTGAGGAAAGCCTGCGCAATGTGATGGAAATGGCAGGCCTCTCTGAACATGCCGACTTCGTCGAACAGCATGGCAGCGCAGGCGACGGCCTTCGCCCGGACGTCATCATCCGTATGCCGGGTGGCCGGGAGATCGTCGTGGATTCCAAAGTCAGTATTGAAGACTTTCTGCAGGCTGCAGACGAAACAGATGAAACCCGACGCAATACCTTCCTTGCCGCTCATGCGCGCAAAATGAAAGACCATGTGAAACGCCTCGCCAGTAAGGAATACTGGAAATACTTTGAAAGCCGCGTGGACTTCGTTGCCATGTATGTGCCGGGTGAGAACTTCTATGCCGCCGCACTGCAGGCAGAACGCGATCTGTTCGACTATGCTGCGCGCAATAAGGTTCTCATCGTTACGCCGTCCACCCTGATCGCGCTGGCGAAAGCCGTTGCTTATGGCTGGCGTCAGGAAGAAGCGGCGAAGAACGCGCTTGAAGCCGCGCAAATGGGCCGCGACCTGCATAAGCGACTTGCGACCTTCACCAACCATATGGAACGTGTCGGCGCGAGCCTTGGCCGCTCAGTCAACGCCTTCAATCAGATGACCGGCTCTTATGAGCGCATGGTTATGCCGCAGGCACGTAAATTCGAGACGCTGCAACTCAGCGATAGCGGAACCGAAATTAAAGACCTGAACCGGATTGAAGAGTTTCCATCCAATACGAACATCACGCCGGAAGATGAGCCTGAAACTGGCGATCTGACACCAGACGGCCTGCCGTTTGGCGTAAACTCTCAAGATTGACGTTTCACCGCAGCGAACCTACTTATAGACCATGGCTATTCGAGAAATTCTGACTGTTCCAAATCCTATCCTCAAACAGGTCTCAACACCTGTCGAAGGCGGCGTCACCGATGAACTTCGCGCGCTGATGGATGATATGCTGGAAACCATGTATGACGCGCCGGGCATTGGCCTTGCGGCGATCCAGATTGGCGTACCAAAACGCATTATCGTCATGGATCTTGGCGGCCCGAATGAAGAAAAGCAGCCAAAATACTTCGTGAACCCGGAAATCGTTGAAACGATTGAAGAAACGCAGCCTTATGAAGAGGGCTGCCTGTCTATCCCGGATTATTACGACGAAGTGGAACGCCCTGCCCGCTGCCTCATCCGTTATCTCGATTATAACGGCAATCAGGTGGAAGAATGGGCTGAAGGCCTGTACGCGGTCTGCATTCAACACGAGATGGACCATCTCGAAGGCACACTCTTCATCGACCACCTCTCCCGCCTGAAGCGTCAGCGCGCCGTAGAGAAGGTCAAGAAAGCCAAACGCCTCAAATCCAAAGCGGCTTAAACCAGCGTGTCCGCCTGGAAACGCTGGTTGTTCGCTCTTTTGGGCGCAGCAGTGCTGAGCGCCGCCGTGCTTGGTATTTTCATTATCGGTGTCTGGATCGGCGATAGCTCAGCCAAAGCCTCATGTCTGGAAATCGGTGGCAGCTGGGACTATACCGCTGGCGATTGCACACTTTCCGCTCCAGAGGACCTCTGATCCATGCGCATTGCCTTTATGGGCTCTCCGGACTTTGCCGTTCCGTCTCTTCAGGCGTTGATCAAGGCAGGCCATGAGATTGCCTGCGTCTATACTCAACCACCACGCCCGGCTGGTCGCGGCAAGAAGCTGCGCAATACGCCCGTCCATGATGCGGCGCTCGCTGCCGGCCTTGAGGTGCGCCACCCGACTTCGCTGAAATCGGATGAGGAAAAGGCTGCCTTCGCGGCGCTGAACCTCGATGCTGCGGCCGTGGTCGCCTATGGGCTCATCCTGCCCAAAGCTATTCTAAACGCGCCCCGCCTTGGCTGTATCAATCTTCATGGCTCTCTTCTGCCGCGCTGGCGCGGTGCTGCCCCTATGCAACGCGCCATTATGGCTGGCGATAAGATGACCGGCGTTCAGACCATGCAAATGGAAGCCGGCCTTGATACCGGCCCGGTTTACCTGACGGCCAGCACCCCTATCACAGCTGAGGACACAGCTGGCACGCTTCACGACCGACTGGCAGAAATTGGTGCGCCGGTTCTTGCCGAAACGCTCGCTGCACTTGAACATTCTGGTCTGGACGCAAAGCCACAAGCCAAAGACGGCGTGACCTATGCCCATAAGCTCGGTCCGGATGATGCACGTATCGACTGGACGAAATCTGCTGAAGAGGTGGACTGGCAAATCCGCGGCTTGTCGCCCTTTCCCGGCTCCTGGTTTGAGATTGATCAGGATGGCGCGCATATTCGCGTTAAAGCGCTTATGTCTCACTATATCGCGGATGCGACGGGCACACCGGGACAGGTTCTGGATGACCAGCTGACCATAGCCTGCGGCACGGGCGCAGTTCGTCTATCCCGCGTTCAGAAAGCGGGTAAAAGCGCGTGTGCGACCTCTGACTTTCTGCGAGGCAATCCCATCACTAGTGGCGATGAGGTCTACTGATGACAGATAACATCACACTGCGTTTTGCGATTGAAGCCGATTTGCCCGCCATCATCACACTGAATGATGAGGCTTTCGGACAAGCCGATGAAGGCAAAATCGTCGCCTTGCTTCACGAAAATGATGAAGCGCTTCTGTCACTCATCGCAGAGCTTGATGAACGTATTGTCGGCCATATTCAGTTTTTCCCGATTGACGCAATTGGCCCCGGCGCAGCGCAGTTTGCGGGCCTTGGCCCAATGTCCGTGCACCCGGATTTTCAGAAAACCGGCATTGGTGGAGAGCTGATTGGCGCGGGCCTGAAAGAGGTTAAAGCGCTGGGCTATCAAAAAGTCTTTGTGCTGGGCCATGCAGACTATTACCCCCGCTTCGGGTTCAGCGTGGATGAAACCGCCGGTATGTCAGCGCCATGGGGCGGGCCGCACTTTATGGCCGTTGAACTCAATCCTGGCAGCCCCCCGCTGGCTGAACTGCACTATCCGTCCGCTTTTTTTGAGTGATCTATGCCCCGCTATAAACTGACCATTGAATATGACGGACGCCCATTCGCGGGCTGGCAGCGTCAGGCAGACCAGCCAAGCGTTCAGGAAGCGCTGGAAAAAGCTGCAACAAAGATAAATGGCGCCCCGGTAAAAGTTCAGGGCGCAGGCCGTACTGATTCAGGTGTGCATGCGACAGGTCAGGTTGCACATATCGACATGGACAAGGACATGCCGGCCGAAAAGGTGATGGATGCCATCAATTATCACCTCAAGCCTAACCCGGTGTCTGTACTGAGATCAGACATGGTCGGCGATGAGTTCCATGCCCGTTTCAGCGCCAAACAACGTCATTATCTCTATCGAATTTCCAATCGCCGCCCGCCGCTGACGCTGGATGCGGGTTTTGCGTGGCGTGTCGGCGCAGCGCTCGATGCAGACGCCATGCATGCCGCAGCCCAGGCGCTTGTCGGCAGTCATGATTTCACAACCTTTCGCGACAGTCAGTGTCAGGCTGACAGCCCTGTCAAATCACTGAACGCGATTTCCGTCACACGTCTTGGCGAAGAGATCCATGTGCGATGCCGTGCGCTGTCCTTTCTGCACCGGCAGGTCCGCTCTATGGTGGGCTCACTGGTCGAAGTGGGCCGGGGCAAGGAAAACACGCTCTGGATTGGCAAAATTCTCGCCGCAGCTGACCGCTCTGCCTGCGGCCCGGTCGCGCCACCTGATGGGCTCCATCTCACACGCGTGGATTACTAATCACCCAGCCATTGATACATGACATAGGCATCGACCAGACCAAGGCGGGGATGGTTGAACGCCTTGGGTAGAGTGCCGACAATATCGAAGCCAAGACGCTTCCAGAGCCCGACGGCAACCTCATTGGCCGACACCACAAAATTGAACTGCATGGCTTTATAGCCAAGCTCTGGCGCAACCTTCATGGAGTGCTCACACATGGCGCGAGCCAGACCACGGCCGCGCGCGGCCTCGCCCGTCATATATCCGCAATTACAGACGTGACGCCCGCCCCCCATCTGATTGGTACGCAGATAATATGTGCCGAGTATCTGGCCATTTTCTTCCGCCACAAAGGTGTGCTTGTCATCGCCCATCCAATAGGCGAGCGCGTCATCCTTTAGCCAGTCCGCATCATATGTATAGGTTTCGCCTGCGCGGATAATCGGCCCGATAATGAACCAGATAGCATCCCGGTCTTCAGGTTTTGCACGGCGAATGGTGATCATTAAGGGCTCCGGCAGGACGGCGCTGAAAAGGTTTTCGAGATATGCGCCGACAGGCGATACCCGGCAAGCAAAAGACGGCGCCCAACCGCCCGATTGGCCTTGTTGCCCTTTACTTGCTGGCTCAAGCCTGTAGCTGATGCACAATAGTCTTCGTCAGCTCAGATAAGTCGGTGCTTCCCATGAAAATCATCAAATACGCCTCACTCAATGCCGGCCCGAAGCTCATCATTACGGGCGCGGTTCACGGCAATGAAAAGGCCGGGGCCGAAGCGATTGCCATGGCGATGGATTTTCTGGACCAGAATGAACTGACACGCGGCAGCGTGACCTTTGTGCCTGTGGTGAATGAAAAGGCTTATGAGCTGAATGAGCGCGGCGCGCCGACCAATCTCAACCGGGATCTCAAAATCCTGGCAACGCCTATCACCAATGAAGAGAAGATCGCGACACGGCTTTGCCCCGAGCTGGCGGCCAATGATGTCCTGCTCGACCTTCACTCCTTCAAAGTAGGTGATGAGCCTTTTGCCCTGATCGGCCCGCGCAATAATATCGATACGCCAGAGCCATTCCGCTTTGCGAGCGAAGAAGAAGACATTGTCAAAGTGCTGGGTGTCCGCACCATCGCGTTTGGCTGGCTGGCTTCCAATGCCTTTAATAGCTTTGACGACAATGCATTCTATTCCGACACCGAAGCCTTCACACCACCGGACCCGCTGAGCAATATCCGCTTTGCCGTTGGCACGACGGAATATACCCGCAGCAATGGCGGCTATGCCTGTACGCTGGAATGCGGCCAGCACGCTGACCCGAATGCGAAGAATGTCGGCTATAACGCCATTCTGAACGCCCTGCAGCTGCTCAACATGCTCGACCGCGATGTCGCGCCGCCAAAGCCTGATTATCGCTGTATCGAAATGCAGGCGCCAATGTTCCGCACCTGTGAGGAAGAGACCCTCGCCCCGGACTTCAAGAACTTCTCACCAATCGCGAAAGGTCAGGCACTGACCTATAAAGATGGCGCGCCGAAGAAAGTCGCCCTGCAAGACGGCTTCATCATGTTCCCGGGCTATGCCTCAGGTGTTGGCGAGAAGATGGGATATTTCGCGACCGCGTCTGATCGCATTTCCTGAGCCCCTCATCTAAAACCCTTCTCCCGAGGGGAGAAGGGCTTCAGGTGTTTTTTAGTCGCGCAGCAGCTCGTTGATCGAGGTTTTAGAGCGCGTACGCTCATCTACTGTTTTCACGATAACTGCGCACGCCAGTGACGGGCCGCCTTTCGGGTCTGGCAGCGTGCCTGGAACAACCACGGAATAGGCTGGAACTTCACCGTAGAAGATTTTGCCGGTCGCGCGGTTCACGATCTTTGTGGACTGGCCAAGGAAGACGCCCATAGACAGGACAGAGCCTTCACGGACGATCACACCTTCAGCAACCTCAGACCGCGCACCGATGAAGCAATTGTCCTCAATCACGACAGGACCGGCCTGAAGCGGCTCCAGAACGCCGCCAATGCCTGCGCCGCCGGAAATATGGACGTTCTTACCGATCTGCGCACAAGAGCCGACAGTCGCCCATGTGTCGACCATAGTGCCGCTGTCGACATAAGCGCCAATGTTCACATAAGACGGCATGAGCACCACGCCCGGCGCAATGAAAGAGCCACGGCGCACAGCACAGTTTGGCACAGCGCGGAAGCCCGCTTCGGTGAATTCAGCTTCGCCCCAGCCTTCGAATTTTGACGGGACTTTATCCCACCAGCTGCCGCCATTCGCGCTGCCGGACTGGAGCGCGTTCGGGTTCAGGCGGAAAGACAGAAGCACAGCTTTTTTGAGCCATTGGTTGACCACCCAATTGCCGTCTTCGCCCTTTTCAGCGACGCGAGCCTTACCACCGTCGAGAAGCAGAAGCGCTTCATTCACGGCGTCGCGGACTTCACCGGTCGTGCTGGTGGAGATGGTGTCACGCGCATCAAAGGCTGCATCGATCACGGTCTGGAGATCGGTAGATGTCATTGTTTTAGTCCTGAACCTATTCGGATGGGGTTTTATTGGTTTTCTGCGCCGTCTTTAGAAAGGTTGTCAGGCAATCCGTCAAATGGTGAATGTGATCAGCCGCGTCTCCGGCACCCGCAGGACGCGCGCCTTCGGGCTCATGGCTCCAGTCTTTGTCAGAATGGACAAGCACAGTCGTATAGCCCAGATCGTGCGCTGTTTTCAGATTTCGGGATAAATCTTCAAACATTACAGCCGACTGCGGCTTGATATCGAAACGGGCATGCAGTTTGTCAAAAGCAGACCGACGTGGCTTCGGCTCATAGCCCGCATCCTCAATGCCAAAATACCCATCAAACAGGCCATCAAGGCCAAGTTTGGTCACCACGCGATCAGCGTGTTTTTTTGAGCCGTTGGTGAAGATATATTTGCGCCCGGGCAGGTCCCGCACTGCATCGCGCAGATCCAGAAGCTCCGGAATAGGCGTCAGATCAATATCATGAACGAAGTCCAGATAGGGCGCCGGGTCGACACCGTGGATCTGCATCATACCGTTCAGCGTGGTGCCGTGTTCAGCATAGTATTGTTTCTGCAGGCGTCGGGCTTCGTCTTCCGGCAGTTTTAGCGCCTGCGAAACGAATTGCGTCATGCGCACATCAATCTGCGCAAACAGATCGCATTCGGCCGGATAAAGCGTGTTATCGAGGTCGAACACCCATTGGTCAGCATGTTTGAGGTCGGCGCTCATAATGGCTCCTCGGTTTCCATGAACTCAAAATCGCGTTCAAAGAACTCATAAATCAGCAGACCGTCCGCAGGAACCTCTGTTTCGACGAAACCAGCGTCTTCATAGAAATTCGCGGCACAATTCTCGCGGCCCAGAATCGCAAACTGAGACTGAGACAGGCAGAAAATTTCATTTCCGTCAGCGATACGTTTGCGCCCGTCAGGCGTATCCATTTCAGCGTAGACGAAATGGGAGGTTTCGATCAGCGCCTGATCAACGACACGCTCACATGTGCCAGCAGCAAGGCTCCACCAGCCGCGGCTTTCCCAGCCCTCACCTCTTCGGCGGCCTATGGCGGCCCAGACGCGGTTGTTTGATCGATTACAAAGCGTCAGCCCGATCGAACGTGCACGCTCAATGGCAATCTGTTCCAGATAGTCGATGAGCTGTGTGTCAGTCGTATCGCCGGGCAAATCCTGATCATTCAGAAAAGTTCGGATGGCCGAACGCGTGCGGCGGCCGATATAGCCATCAATCGCACCGGATTCGATACCCGCATCATCCAGAAGGCGCTGAATACCCGCCGCCATGGCGTTCTGTTGGTTCCATTGCTGGGTTTCGCGCAGCGTGGTTGTCCAGCTGGTCCGGTCTTCAATTGTCACAGGCTGAAAACCGCGCGCCTCCAGGCCCATGGCTGCGCAGTCCGGAGGGGTCTCAACAGAGAATGTGCCCTGACTGTCGACGCAGAACTCATAATCGCCAGTCCAGGACTTAACACCACCGCGATGCGCGCGGGAGGTTCTGCCATAAAGGAAATAAATGCCCTCGCGCAAGGGCGCCTGCAGCACCACCCGGCACTCACCCGGGCGGACGCGTGTCCAGCCCTCTACAACGACATCATTGCCGACCTGACGGCCCGTAGAGAGTTCAGCGATACGGCTGGTCTCATTACAGACGGACCAGCCCTCTGCGTCCTGTGCATGTGCGCGGCCCACACAAAGGACCGCCAGAAGAAGGAAAAGGCTAAGACCGATCAGGGTCTGAAATGAGCGTGCCTGCGCCATGATCTGTAAACAGCTCCACCAAAAGGGCGTTAGGTTTGCGGCCGTCCAGAATAACAGCTGCTTCGACACCATTGTCCACGGCAGAAGATGCCGTTTCCAGTTTTGGAATCATACCGCCTTTAGCAGTACCATCTGCAACAAGTTCTGGCACCTGAGAGGCCGTGATGGAGCGCATGAGCTGGCCCTGCTTGTCCAGAACGCCGGTCACGTCTGTCATCAAGAGCAGTCGTTTGGCCTTCAGTGCCTCAGCAATCGCGCCTGCAGCGGTGTCTGCATTGATGTTGAAGCTTTCATAGTTGGAGCCAACACCCAGAGGTGCAATGACGGGAATAAAGCCCTCAGATGCGTTTGCCAGCGTCTGGATAACATCTGGCGTCACCGTTTCCGGTTCACCAACAAAGCCGAGGTCCACAACGCGCTCAATCGCGGAGTCCGGGTCACGTACAGTGCGCTGAAGCTTCTTCGCTTTCAGAAGGTTCGCATCCGCACCAGAGAGGCCAACCGCTTTACCGCCCGCCATATTGATGGACCGGACAATCTCTGTGTTGATGGAACCAGCCAGCACCATTTCCACGACGGACAGGGTTTTGTCATCAGTAACGCGTTGGCCGTCTTCAAAGGCAGATTTAATGCCGAGCTGTTCCAGCATTTTACCGATTTGCGGACCACCGCCATGCACGACAACAGGGTTCACACCCAGCTGCTTCAGAAGAACCACGTCGCGCGCAAAGCTGCGCGACAGCTCTGCGTCCACCATGGCATGGCCGCCAAATTTGATGACAACAGTCTGGCGATGATAGCGCTGAATGAATGGAAGCGCCTCGGACAGTGTTTTGGCGGATTGGAAGCCCGGATCTGTGTCGCTCATCTTTTAACTCTTCAGATTATTTCAGCAGCGCGATCTCAGCGCGCAGTTCTGCAAGGCCATCGCCCGTTTCACTGGATGTTTCAAACACCACCGGGTGGAAGGCAGGACGCTTTTTCAGACGTTTCAGGACCGCCTCAATCAGACCATCACGCTCAGCACGCTTCAGCTTGTCTGTCTTGGTCAGAACGATCTGATAAACGACGGCAGTGGTGTCGAGCAGATCCATGATCTCTTCATCGGCAGGCATGATGCCGCGACGGGAATCGATCAGAAGGAAGACACGTTTGAGCGTCGCCCGGCCACGCAGATAGTTCAGCGTAAGCTTGGTCCAGCGCGCAATTTCTGTCTTCGACGCACGGGCATATCCATAGCCCGGCAAGTCGACCAGAAACAGCTCATCATTGAGATTGAAATAATTCAGCTCGCGCGTACGGCCCGGCTCGTTTGAGCTGCGCGCAAGATTTTTGCGATTGGTCAGGCCGTTGATCAGGCTGGATTTGCCGACATTAGAGCGACCCGCGAAGCAGATTTCAGAAAAGTCAGCCGGGGGCAGGCCTTTCAGGTCGGCAACACCGCGCACGAAATCGATCGGCGCGGCGAATAAAAGCCGTCCATTTTCTATCTGTTCTGCGTCATAGCGTTCGTCGCTCACTCGCTCGCTTCACCTTTTTTGCTGAACAGCTTGCCGATCAGTTTGTCGACCTGGGTCTCCTGACCGTGGCGACGCATGATCACGTATTGCTGCGCAATTGAGAGTATGTTGGACCAGCACCAATAGATCACCAGACCAGCGGCAAAGCCCGCAAATACGAAGGTCAGGACGATTGGCATCAGGCCAAAGATCATCTGCTGCGTTTTGTCTGCTGGCGGCGGGTTCAGAGATTGCAGAGCCCACATAGTGATGCCGTAGAAGATTGGCAGAATACCGATCAGCAGAAGCGGCTCACCGATCAGCGGAACGCTGGCCAGAGCATCATGTGAAATCGGCAGAAGGCCGAACAGATTGCCCAGCGCAGATGGGTCCGGCGCGGACAAGTCATTGATCCATGGCAGAAGCGGGAATGGCTCATGGCGCATCTCAATGGTCACGAAGAGTGTTTTGTAGAGACCATAGAAGACCGGGATCTGGACAAAGATCGGCAGACAGCCTGCAAGCGGGTTCACACCTGCTTTCTGATACAGCTCTGCGAGCTGACGCTGTTGTTCCTGCTTGTCTTCGACTTCTTCACGAATGCGCTTCATCGGCTCGGAGAGCTCACGCATTTTCGCCATAGACTGATACGCCTTGGTCTGAATAGGGAAGAAGATCGCCTTCACCAGAACGGTGAGGATGAGAATTGAATAACCGAAATTGCCAACAACGCCGTTGATCATTGTCAGGATGAAGAAGAATGGCTTGGTCAGCCAGAAGAACATGCTGCCCCAGTCAATCGCATCCTCGAAACGAGAAATGCCAAGGTCTTCTTCATAGGCCTGCAGCGTTGCGGACTCTTTGGCGCCGCCAAAAACGCGCGTCACAGAGGTTGTGCTTTCACCCGGGCCCAGGAGAGCGACTGCGCCATCAGCGCGCGCTTGCAGAACCTGACCGGAATCACGGTTGATCGTACGATAGCTGACATTGAATGGCTGCGTCTGATCAGGAATCAGAGCGCCAAGCCAGTATTTAGACGTCAGGCCAATCCAGCCGCCATTGGCGCTGTCACGGCTGAAGGTCTCACCTTCCTGAAGCTTTTTATACTTGGTGAGGTGAAGCTCGTTCCCTGTAGCGGCAACCAGACCTTCGTGAAGGATGTGGAAATTCGCCAGATCATCCGGCACGCCAAACTGGCGGAGCACACCATATTGCTGAACGGATTGCTCAAGCGCGGATGTGTTGGTGATCGTGTCTTCAAAGGTGAACATGAAATTGTCGTCAATGGAGACAACACGCGTGATGGTCATGCCGCCCGTTTCATAGCTCAGTGTGACCGGGCTGTCTGGTGTCAGCTCTTCACCGGAAACCAGCTGCCAGGGCGTCTGGGCATCAGTGATGGAATTGCCTTCAGCATAGGTCCAACCGATAGACGCGTAATAGCCATCGCTTCCGCTTTGAGGCTGGAAAATCTGAACTTCCGCATCTGGATTTTCATTTTCCATGTCTTCGACGGTTTCATAATACCCACGAAGATTGAGGCTATCGATGCGCGAACCACGCAAAAGAAGAGACCCGTCAACAGCAGGGCCTGCAAATGGGATGCGCACATCCTCATACACGGGCTGGGCTGGTTCAGAAGACGCCGCAAGTTGTGCCGGGTCAGTCGTTTCAGTCGACGCGGCCTCTGTGGCGGCCTGACGTTCAGCAAGCGCGGCATCGCGTTCAGCCTGCTCCGGCCCCCAGAACACCAGCTGCCAGACCAACATGATCCCTGCAATCGCCACCATCGCAATGATAAGATTGCGCAGATTGGTTTCCTGTTGCATGTGCTGCTGCCCTGTTTTTCTGAGCGCTCGGCCCGTTATTTATTTCGCGGAAATTTCCCGGTGGAGCCTTATCAACGCAGTTTCCACATCGTCAAGCAAACGATCCCATGGAGCAGTCGCTGTTCCGGCTCTCGCGATAAATACATAGTCGAAACCCGGGAGCGCATGCTGCGGCAAAAGCTCGCGCGAGGCGACACGCAAACGGCGCCGAGCCCGGTTTCGGACAACAGCGCCGCCAATTTTTCGCGTAGTGGTAAAGCCTTCGCCGACGTGCGGCTGACCGTCTTTACGGTCTCGTCCCTGCACCACAACGAGGTGACGCCGAGCAGCACGTCCTTTCGCCGTCTGAAGAAATTCTCTACGAACCTTCAGCCGACGAATTTCAACGGCTTCCACTTATGATGCGCTCAGGCGTTTACGGCCTTTAGCGCGGCGGTTCGCAAGTACCTTGCGACCGTTCTTTGTTGACATGCGGCTGCGGAACCCGTGGGTACGGGCACGCTTCAGTCGACTTGGCTGGAATGTGCGTTTCACGGCTCACGCCCCTTAATCTTGGAAAGGGCCGGTGGATAAGGGTTTTAAAAAGCATCGTCAAGCACAATCGACACAAAATTCCGCCGATTTTTGAATCTCTTACCCATCGCGGAACTCTCACAGCCACTTGAAAGGTGGAGATTGATCGTGAGCGGACATTCGATACCCGGCGAACTATATACCCTGCATGACGAAACGATACACTAAATACAAATCTGCGCGCCTGGTCGCCCTTACGCTTACGAGCGCAGGATTCGCGCTTCCGGGCGTCGGCTTTGCCGACACGCAATCAGCCACAGCCGGCAGCACGCAAGGCCGATTGGTCGATAACGCCCCATGGAATGATGTACTGAACACTTATCTGGTAGAAAGCCCGGACGGCATTTACCGCTTCGACTATGGCGGCCTAAAAGCCGATGAAGATGCTCGCTCACGTCTGGGCTGTTATATCTCGGCACTCGCCGCCTCGCCGATCTCCAGCTGGACGGACGAGGAACAATTTGCCGCCTACGCCAATCTCTATAATGCGCTCACCGTGCAAATCGTCGTTGAGCATTACCCAGTCGATTCGATCCGGGATATTGGCGGTGGCCTTTTCTCGCGTGGGCCATGGAAGGAAGACCTCATCACCGTAGAAGGCGAAAGCCTGTCTCTCGATGATATTGAACACGGCATTCTGCGCGAGCGCTTTGATGACCCGCGCGTCCATTATGCGGTGAATTGCGCCTCACTCGGCTGCCCCAACCTTCAACCCCACGCATGGACAGCTGAAACCCTGGACACTGATCTGAATGCTGCCGCCCGCGCGTATATCAATCATCCACGCGGCGTGACGGTGCGCTCCGATGGCCGCTTAAAGCTTTCCAGCATTTACCGCTGGTTTCGCGAAGATTTCGGAAGCACCGAACGCGGCGTGATCGAGCACCTGCTCCTCTATGCTGATGAAGACCTCACCGCGCAAATTAATGCGCGCCCCGACATTGCCAATCATGTGTATGATTGGTCCCTGAATGACGCTACACAAGAATAGCCGTCTCTATAAGGCAGGAAACAGAAGACGACATGACCTCCCCCGACACTGAAACCAGCGCAGAACAAGCGCCAGCAAAAACCAACTGGCTAATACGGCTCTTGCCGGTCGCTATTGTGATTGCAGGCCTCATCGCCGCCTATATGGCAGGGCTCCACAAATACCTGTCTCTGGAAACGCTGGAAGCGCAGCGCGCATCCCTGAAAGAGTTCGTCTCCGCGCATTTAATCGAAGCCGTGCTGGCCTTTGTGCTGATCTATGCGCTGGCAACACTCTTCATGCTGCCGGGTGCGTTGTGGATCACGATTGCCGGTGGCTTTCTGTTCGGCCTTGTTGGCGGATCAGCCGCGACAGTGTTCGGCGCGACGCTGGGCGCGTCTCTCCTGTTCTTCGCCGCACGCACCTCTATCGGCGAGCCGCTGCGCCAACGCGCTGGCCCCTTCCTTCGCAAGCTAGAGGCAGGTTTCCGCGAAAATGCGCTCAGCTATATGTTCTTCCTGCGCTTTCTGCCCATGGTGCCCTTCCCTGTCGCGAATATCGCGCCGGCACTCCTTGGCGCTAAGGCACGTGATTTCATCCTCTCCACCTTCTTTGGCATCATGCCGGGTGTCATCGCCTACACATGGGTGGGCGCAGGTCTGGGCGGCGTGTTTGACCGTGGTGAAGACCTGAACCTTGGCGGCTTTTTCTGGCAGGTTGCACCACCTCTGGCCGCGCTGGCTGTGGTGAGCCTTATCCCAGCCGTGTTGAAGCGCTTCCGAAAAACCCCGACAGTAACGCCCGAGAGCAACGGATAACATGATGTCTAAAACCCGTCTCAATGCCGATCTCGTCGTGATCGGCGCCGGTTCCGGTGGCCTTTCCGTTGCCTCTGGCGCGGCCCAGCTGGGCCTCAATGTCGTGCTCTTCGAGAAGGGCGAAATGGGCGGCGACTGCCTGAATACGGGCTGCGTCCCATCCAAAGCCCTGCTCGCAGCCGCCAAAACCGCGCATACTGTTCGAAAAGCGGGTAAATATGGGATTGTCACACAAGAGCCATCGGTCAAATGGACAGCGGTCAAAGCCCATCTTCAAGGGGTGATTGACCAGATCGCGCCCGTAGACAGTCAGGAACGGTTTGAAGGCCTTGGCTGCACCGTCATCCGTGAGCTGGCGCAGTTCAATAACAAAACCACCATCACATCTGACAGCTATGAGGTGAAAGCCCGTCGCATTGTTATCGCCACCGGCTCGCATCCGCTCATTCCGCCAATCCCCGGATTGGAAGCATGTCCCTACATCACCAATGAAACCATCTTCGATTTGCCGGACCTCCCGTCACATCTGGTCATTCTGGGTGGCGGGCCGATCGGAATGGAAATGGCACAGGCCTTCAAACGCCTCGGCTCAGAGGTGACCGTTGTCGAAATGGGCAAAGCGCTGGGCGTGGCAGATCCCGCTCACGCTGGCGAAGTCGTCCACCATTTACGCGAGGAAGGCATTACAGTTCTTGAAGGCCATAAAGCGACCAGTGTCAGCGCGTCGTCTGGTGAAGTGCTCGTCACCGCCGAGCACGAAGGCGCTGAAATCAACGTCAAAGGCTCTCACCTGCTTGTTGCGCTCGGCCGCGCACCAGCACTTCACGGTCTGAACCTGGAAGCTGGCGGCGTGGACTTCACACCAAAAGGCATCACCACCAAGCCAAATCTGCGATCCGTGTCCAACTCACGCGTCTGGGCGGTGGGCGATATTGCCGGGCGCGGACAGTTCACGCATCTGGCAGGCTGGCATGCGAGCATTTTCGTTCAGGCCGCCCTGATGAAATTGCCCGCAAAGGCGGTGAGCGAGCAAATCCCGGCTGTGACCTATACCGATCCTGAAATTGCTCAGATCGGCCTTTCTGAACAGGCCGCACGCGAACGCGATGGCGACGACCTGCAGGTGATCGAATTTCCGTTTGAGGAGAATGACCGCGCCATAGCTGAACGTCAGACTGCAGGCTCTGCCAAACTCTTCATTGGCAAGGGCGATAAAATCCTTGGCGCTAGCATTCTTGGACAAGGCGCTGGTGACATTTTGCAGATTGTTTCACTGGCAATGGCAAACAAACTGAAAATGCGCGACCTCACCAAATGGATCTCGCCATATCCGACACGCGCAGAAGTCGTAAAGCGTGTTGCGAGCCTCTACTTTCAGCCAAAAGTCTTCGGCGCAATGGCCCGGAAAATTGTGAGTATAACTCAACGTATTCCGTGATGACTTGTTCTTCGCGGGACTCGCGATTACATGCTTTTCGATATGGGCATGTTGCGCACAACCAAAACGGGCGTCGATGGCGCAAACGAAAAAGCCCGGAACTGGGGACCGGGGCTTTCTTCACGCCTTTTTGCCCTCACCATTGCCTTCATTCTGATCGCTGAAGCGCTCATCCTTTTGCCATCCATCGCAAACTTCCGCGACACCTGGCTGAATGAGCGCGTTGAGATGGCGCAGACCGCCGTTCTCGCCCTTGAGGCTGCCCCCGAACGTCAGGTGTCGGACCAGTTATCCCGCGACCTTCTGGAACGCGCGCGTATCGTCGCCGTGGCCGTTAGCAGTGATATGGGCCGGGAGATCATCCTCTCGCCCGCTATGGAAATGTATGGCGAGTTTGAACTGGTTGACCTTCGCAGCGAGGGCTTTTTCCAGCGCTATACCGAAACCATGAACATGCTCGCCCGCAATGATATCGATTTTATCCGGATCATTCAGGAGCCGCGCTTTGAGGCTGAATATGTAGAAGTGGTGGTCGAAGCCCTGCCCCTGAAAATGGAGCTGAAGGAATTCACCTTCCGGGTCATTCTCTTGTCGCTCTTCATTTCCACCTTTGTTGGAGTGCTGATCTATCTCTCGCTTGTCTTTCTGGTCGTTCGCCCGATCCGGAAGATCACAGGCGCGATCGAATCCATTCGCGACGCCCCGCGAGACTTCATTGATGACATTCAGCCAACCGGACGCAGCGATGAGATCGGCCGCGCGGAAGATTCGCTGCACGATATGCAGACTACTGTGCGCGCAGCCCTCCGCGAACGGGAACACCTTGCACAGCTCGGCGAGGCCATGGCGAAGATCAATCACGATCTGAGAAACTCGCTCGCAGCGGCGCAGATTGTGTCTGATGGCCTGAATATGAGCGAAGACCCGCGCGTACAGCGCGCTGCGCCGCGTCTGGAACGCGCACTCGAACGCGCCATTTCACTGGCGGAAGACACACTCAAATTTGGCCGCTCAGAATCACCAGAACCGCATATTGGCGAGTACATTCTGGCGGACATCATCGCCGAGGCCGCTCTTGAAGGCCTCGCCGCGCATCCGGATGTCCATTTTGAGCACAGTGTAGATGATGCTCTGCGCGCCCGCATCGACGCGGACCATCTGCACCGGATCATCGTAAACCTCGTGCGTAACGCGGCTCAGGCGCTTGCCGCACGTATCTCACAGGCAAAGCCCGGCGAGATACGTATCAGCGCAACGCTGACCGCATCTACGATCTGTCTGAATTTGTCAGATAATGGACCCGGCATTCCGAAGCGTATGCAGGAGACGGTCTTCCAGCCTTTCACAGGCTCCCGGAAGGAAGGTCGCTCCGGGCTAGGCCTTGCCATTGCCCGGGAGCTTGCGTCTGGCATGCAGGCCCGTCTGGATCTTGTCAGCACGGGCCCGGATGGGACGGTGTTTGAGCTTACGCTCCGTCGATAGGTTTATTCGGCTGCCTCGACAGCGATGACGATACCCTCACGGCGCGGGTCAGCTGCGCCCTCAAGGCTATCCTCACGCACGACAATGGCATGCAGGCCGGAATTCTCACCAGAGCGCTCAGCGACGCTGTATCCGCGACCTGTCAGCATTGTGCCAATCTCTGCGCCTTCACCGCGTGAGGTTTCAACGCCAACGGTTTCACCACGAGCGATGATGTTCGGGAAGTCGACCGCCTCCTGTGCGCTCATACCCCAGTCGAGCACGCCAACCAGTGTCTTGGACACATAAGCGATGATCTGGTTGCCGCCCGGAGAACCGGTCACCATGAAGAGGTCACCTGCATCGTCAAAGACGAGGCTTGGAGACATGGAAGACCGTGGACGCTTTCCGCCTGCCGGTGCGTTGGCGATTGGCAAGCCATTCAGCGTTGGCGCACGAGAGAAGTCTGTCAGCTCGTTATTGAGCAGGAAGCCAGATGCCCAGCGGGATGCGCCAAAGGCCGATTCAACCGTCGCCGTCATAGAGACCGCATTGCCATAGGTATCGATGATGGAGATATGCGTCGTGCCCGGCGCATGCTCGGTCATGTCGCGGCCCCACATGTCGATCATTGGCTCACCGCGCAGTACCTCACCCGGATCGCCCGGTGTCGGAACGGCGCCCGGCTCAAACCGGTCATTCATGCGAACATCCAGATAATCCGGATTGAACAGGTCTTCGGTTGGAACGGTCACGAAATCCGCATCGGCGACGTAATGGTCACGGTCAGCATAAGCGATGCGTTGCGCGTCAATGAAGGCGAGCAGACGACCATCTTTATCGTCCGGCTCAAGGTCGGCGATAAAGCGCTCATAAAGGCCCATGATCGCGTTCTGTGTCGAACCACCGGAAGATGGCGGCGGCGCAGAACAGATGGTGTAGCTGAGCGCCTCGCCGCAGACAGCATCACGCACGACAACTTCATAATTAGCGAGGTCTTCCATCGTCATGGCGCTACCCAGCGGGCCGGCCGTTGCACTTGCGATAATGGATTCAGCGATCGGGCCGGTATAGAAAGCTTCCGCGCCATTTTCAGAAATCGCGCGCAGCGTCGCTGCATAGTCCGGATTGTCGCGAGTGTCGCCCGGCTGAAGCGGCTCACCTTCGGGGTAGAAATAAGCTGCCGTATCCGGGTTATCATCCAGCTGCATGACCGCACGCAGACGGTCACTGGAAAGTGAACCGGAAAGGCGCGGCGAAACGACAAAGCCTTCATCCGCCAGCGTGATCGCATCTTCAAACAGGCTCGGCCATTCGACGATACCGAACGCCTCATATGCCGTTTCATAAAGTGCCACCTGGCCCGGAACGCCAATCGACAGACCGCTCTGCCAAGAGGTGATGAAGTCACGGACCTCGCCATTCTCATCTACAAAATAGTTTTCAGTCGCGGCAGCTGGGGCTGTTTCGCGGCCATCAAACACGCTGACATCGCCGCTCTCATGGTCATAAACGACCATGAACGCACCGCCGCCAATGCCTGAAGATTGCGGCTCAACAAGACCCAGAACGCTGTGAACGGCAATCGCGGCATCGACCGCATGGCCACCCGCCGCCAGAACGCGCGCGCCAGCCTCAACAGCCCGTGGGTCTGCCGCAGTCACCATGCCGCCATAGGTCCAGCCATCCGGCGCCAGAACCACCTCTTCGGTTGGCTCGGTGGTCACGGCCTCTTCAGCAGAAGGTGAACAGGCTGCCAGAAGTGCAAAAGCCGGAAGCGTGTACAGAGAAAAGCGCATTACAAAAGTTCCTTGGCGTCAGTTTGAATGCACCATACACCCAAGGCATGAGAGTGAAAGGCAGGTTATGGCAAATCCCGGACAGTTTAATCTCATCACCGATATTGACGGCATCATGGTCGGAAATGCTGAAGATGAAGGCGTCGCCACAGGCGTGACAGTGATCCGCCCTCCGGCACGATCTGTCTGCGCGGTTCACATTGCAGGCGGCGGCCCGGGCACGCGGGAAACCGATGCGCTGAAGCTCGGCACGCTGGTCGATGATGTAGATGCCATTGTTCTGTCTGGTGGCTCTGTATATGGCCTGGCCTCCGCAGATGGCGTCATCGCCGAACTGGGCGCGAAAGGGGATGGATTTGCACTGATGGAGCTGCCGGGCGTTCCAAAGTCTCCCATCGTGCCGTCGGCCATTCTTTATGATCTGGCCAATGGCGGCGACAAAGCTTGGGGCACGAGCCCACCTTATCTGCGCCTTGGGCATGAAGCCTTTGCAGACCTCTCTGACAGTTTCCAGCTTGGGCGTACAGGCGCAGGTTATGGCGCACGTGCAGGCGCGCTTCAGGGCGGGCTTGGCTCTACCAGTATTGTCTCAAATGACGGCCTCACCGTCGGCGCAATTGTGGCCGTGAACTCATTTGGTTCGGTAAAAGTGCCGAACACACAAAGCTTCTGGGCCGCACCATACGAAATCGGAGATGAATTTGGCGGCATTGGCATGCCAGATAGATTCGACTTCGACCCGGAAGACTGGGGCGCGGCGAAGGCCAACCCTGCTCCGCGCGAAAACACCACCATTGCCACCATCGCGACCGACGCTGCGCTAACGCCTTCTGAAACCCAGCGCCTGGCCGATATGGCCGTAGCGGGCATGGCGCGCGCTATACGCCCGGTCTTTGCACCGTTTGATGGCGATGTCGTCTTTGCCATTTCCACTGGCACGAAAGACCTTTCAGAGCCTCGCGCGCTCACACTGGCAAGCCTTGGAGAGCTCGCCGCCAGCACGCTTGCACGGGCAATTGCACGTGGCGTTCACGCAGCAAACCCACCAGACGCAACCAGCTGATCACGCCCCCGGGCAAGGGATGGAAAAGGAAACTCTAAAAAAGTGTATTTTTTTCTATTCCAGACGCTTGCCATAGCGTCTGCCTTTCTGTATTGACGCCCTTCTTCTCGGCGCGGACTGGTAGCTCAGTTGGATAGAGTACTTGGCTACGAACCAAGGGGTCGGGGGTTCGAATCCTCCCCAGTCCGCCACTTTCCTTCCTGAAAATCATTCTCTTTGGACACTCAGAGTCAGCTCGATTCTGCGCTCTGCAGACGCACTGATCTCGTGAGCCATTCATTTCCTGCATACCGTTTGGGCGCTCATGGATCCCACGGACAAATAATACGCTCCGACCAAAGACTAGGTTCGACACTCTATAATGGGCTGGAATGCGTCTTGCGCGCTGGCCCAGTATTGATTACGCATGCGCGCAAGAACTCAGGTCGTTTCTCGACCTTCAGTCCAACTTTGCTGCAATCGCGCGCAATTACTCCGATCGACTGGGAAATAGATGAGCCTTTATACCGACTACCTCGCTGAGATTGAAACCCGCAAGACAGAGGGCCTGGCGCCCAAGCCTGTTGAGGATGGAGCGCTCGTTGAGGAGCTCATTTCTCAGATCAAGGACACGGCAAATCCGCACCGCGAAGATTCCCTGAAATTCTTCATCTACAACACCCTGCCAGGCACAACGAGCGCAGCAGGCGTGAAAGCAGCCTTCCTGAAAGAGATCATTCTGGGCGAAGAAGCTGTCGCTGAGATTTCTCAGGACTTTGCGTTCGAGCTTCTCTCTCACATGAAGGGCGGCCCATCTGTTGAGGTGCTTCTGGATCTCGCTCTGGGCGGCGACGCTGACATTGCTGGCAAAGCCGCTGAAGTGCTCAAAACTCAGGTCTTCCTCTATGACGCTGACATGGAACGCCTCGCAGACGCTTACAAAGCGGGCAATACGGTCGCTGCAGACATTCTTGAAAGCTATGCGAAGGCTGAGTTCTTCACCAAGCTTCCTGAGGTCGAAGAAGAAATCAAAGTCGTTACATTCATCGCTGGTGAAGGCGATATTTCAACCGACCTGCTCTCTCCGGGCAATCAGGCGCACTCCCGCTCTGACCGCGAACTGCACGGCAAATGCATGATCTCTCCTGAAGCTCAGGATGAGATCGTCGCTCTGCAGAAGCAGCATCCGGACGCACGTGTCATGCTGATCGCTGAAAAAGGCACGATGGGCGTTGGTTCATCACGTATGTCTGGCGTGAACAACGTCGCGCTCTGGGCTGGCAAGCAGGCAAGCCCTTACGTACCTTTCGTCAACATTGCACCAGTTGTTGCAGGCACGAACGGTATTTCCCCGATCTTCCTGACGACAGTTGGCGTGACCGGCGGTATCGGCATCGACCTCAAAAACTGGGTCAAGAAAACCGACGCTGACGGCAAAGTCGTCAAAGACGAAAATGATGAGCCAGTCCTCGAGCAGGCTTACTCTGTTGAGACAGGCACGGTCCTGACGATCAACACTAAAGAGAAGAAGCTTTATAACGGCGATAAAGAGCTGGTTGATATTTCATCTGCCTTCACGCCGCAAAAAGTTGAGTTCATGAAAGCCGGCGGGTCTTACGCTGTTGTCTTCGGCAAGAAGCTGCAAACCTTCGCTGCGGCAACGCTCGGCCAGGAACTCAAATCTGCATACGCGCCATCTAAAGAGATTTCTCATGAAGGTCAGGGCCTGACCGCGGTTGAGAAAATCTTCAATAAGAACGCTGTGGGCACGACACCGGGCAAAACCCTGCATGCCGGCTCTGACGTGCGCGTCGAAGTGAACATTGTCGGCTCTCAGGACACAACGGGCCTGATGACCTCTCAGGAACTGGAAGCCATGGCTGCGACGGTGATTTCACCAATCGTAGACGGCGCTTACCAGTCTGGCTGTCACACAGCGTCCGTCTGGGACCTGAAAGCTCAGCGCAATATTCCGAAGCTGATGAGCTTCATGAACAAATTCGGCCTGATCACCGCACGTGACCCGAACGACAAATACGCGCCAATGACGGACGTGATCCACAAAGTTCTGAACGACATCACCGTGTCTGATCAGGACATCATCATTGGCGGCGACAGCCACACGCGTATGTCCAAAGGCGTCGCGTTCGGTGCTGACTCCGGTACGGTTGCTCTGGCGCTCGCAACGGGTGAAGCAACCATGCCAATCCCTGAGTCTGTCAAAGTAACGTTCAAAGGCACGCTGAAAGACTATATGGACTTCCGTGACGTGGTTCACGCGACACAGCAGCAAATGCTGAAACAGTTCGGCGAGAACGTCTTCCAGGGCCGCGTGATTGAAGTTCACATCGGTACGCTTCTGGCAGACCAGGCCTTCACCTTCACCGACTGGACGGCTGAGATGAAAGCGAAAGCGTCTATCTGTATCTCAGAAGACGAAACGCTGATTGAATCGCTCGAAATCGCGAAGAGCCGCATTCAGATCATGATCGACAAAGGCATGGACAATGCCAATGGCGTCCTGGCCGGCCTGATTGCGAAAGCGGACAAGCGTATTGCTGACATCAAATCTGGCGACGTGCCGGTTCTGAAACCAGATGCAAACGCGAAATACTATGCTGAAGTGGTTGTTGATCTCGACGAAATCATTGAGCCAATGATCGCCGACCCTGACGTGAACAATGAAGACGTGTCCAAGCGCTATACGCACGACACAATCCGTCCGATCTCTTACTATGGTGGCGACACCAAAGTTGACCTCGGCTTCATCGGTTCCTGTATGGTCCACAAAGGCGATATGAAGATCCTCTCTGAGATGCTTCAGAACCTTGAGAAGATCCACGGCAAGGTTGAGTTCAAAGCACCGCTCGTCGTTGCGCCGCCGACTTACAACATTGTTGACGAGCTGAAAGAAGAAGGCGACTGGGAGCTTCTGCAGAAGTATGCCGGTTTCGAATTCGACGATTCAGCACCAAAGAACGCAGCACGTACCAAATATGAGAACATGCTCTATCTGGAACGTCCGGGCTGTAACCTCTGCATGGGTAACCAGGAGAAGGCTGAAAAAGGCGATACCGTGATGGCAACATCTACGCGCCTCTTCCAGGGCCGCGTTGTGGAAGACTCCGACAACAAAAAAGGCGAGTCCCTGCTCTCCTCCACACCTGTCGTGGTTCTCTCCACCATTCTTGGCCGTACGCCTACGATTGATGAGTATCAGGCCGCTGTTGAGGGCGTCAACCTCACCAAATACGCGCCGCCTAACCGCGCTTTCTAAGGCGGTTAATCTTCAATGATACAAACCAGAACGGCCACCCAGATCGGGTGGCCGTTTTGCTTTATGCGCTTGTGGATGCACCCATAAGAAAAGGCGCGATGCTGACTGCATCGCGCCTTCTTTGTTTTGGACATGTCGAGCTATTCCGACAATAGGGCTAAAACCGCCCCAGATTAGTGCAGCGCGACTTCTGGCTTACGTGCACGGGTAACCCAAGGATAGCTGCCCTGCGTGCCGATAGAGAACGCCTCAGCGTTTTCAAAGCCAACGTCTGTCAGAAGGTCCTCGAGAACCGTTTCACCTGTCGCAGAGAAGAATGGCTCTTCACGATGATCTGTATCCCAGTCCAGAACGACAGCGTGGAAGAGATCAACCGCGCGGAATGGAGGTGGATCAGAAATGACAATGTCGCCGCCCGGCTTCAGAATACGGAACATCTCTTCAAAGAGTGCCTTATTCACCTTTGGCGGCATTTCATGATGAAGCGCATAGGTCACAACGCCGTCAAAGCTCGCATCAGCTTCACCGGTGTCGGTTGAGTCACGACGCTTCAGGTTGACCGGCACACCCAGTGCGCCTGCCATTTTGTAAGCGCCCGTCAGAAGAGATGGCGACAGGTCAGATCCGTGAAGCTCAGCTTCAGGGAATGCACGGTGCACGGCGTTCAGCGTGGAGAAACCACCACAGCCTGGCTCATAGACCCGAGCATAGCTCTCTTTCGGGAACTGGCGGACAACGTCATAGCGCTGTTCCTGGATTTTATCACCCACACCAACAGCTGCATAACCGCCGAGAGAGAAGACTTTAGGGCCGATGGTGAAGGCAAAGACTGCTGGATAGAGGTCATACCCTTCCCAACCGCCTGGCTCGAGGTGCCATTCAGTTGCGCCCCAGTATTTAGGCTCAACTTCAGGGCCCGTCAGATCGATAGACGCGCCTTCTGCCGGTGTCGCTTCGGAACGGACAAATGGTTCGAACATCTCACGACGTTCTTCAATCGCAGGAATACCGCGATTGTAATTTTCTTCAGCAACATAGCGCTGAACAAAACGCTCAAGCCGATAAATGCTGTCTGCTTCACAGATTGCTTTCGCTTCAGCGATACGCTTGCGAAGGTCAGCTTTAGCCGGTTTCTTTTCTTCCACGTGGATCGCGTTCAGCTCTGCTGCGCGCTCATTGGCGAAGAAATTCTCAGCGGCCTGATTACGAAGAACGCTAGATGAAAACTTCTGCATGGAACCCAGAATTTCCATACCGGAACGTGCACGCTGGCTCACGCTGAGCGGCTTTGGCGCTACGGGTGGCAGCGGGTGGCGGGGAAAAGCTTGTGCGGTCATTGAGTGTCTCCTCGACTGTCGTCTGACACGATAGGTTCGCGTCACCTCAAGACCGGTAGCGGCTATCAGTCGGCGCAACCCGAAGTCAGAACCCAGAAATTCTTGTCTTCTGAATTTTCAATATAAGGCTGAAATCGCCTAAAAACCATGGAATCGACAGGCGATTATCGCCTGTCGAATAAAATCACTGCAATTTAGTCGCGGTCAGGGCGGCTGCGCGCCATGCCACCAAGGACCTTCCATGCGCCGTCTTCATAGGCCCAGGTGTGGGTCACTTCATAGCGATGATCGACCTCTTCACCGGCGCCGTTCCGCGTCATGTGAGTCTGGTAGTAAATGATCGCAGTCGTGCCATTCAGCGTGAAACCGACAAACTCCATTGCGAGTTCTTCTTCAGTCTGGTCGGTCATACGATCAGCGGCCGCATACATAGCTTCAGCCGAATTTGGCGTAGACATGTGTGGCGACCAGGCAGAATAACCCTCAGCCAGATTGCTGATATACGGGCCCAGATCGCCATCACCGCGACCTGCATAAATTGAGAGTTCTTTTTCCCAGATAATGTCTTTGGCTGTCTCGAACTCGAGATCAGTGTTGGTCGTTTCATCTGCGAAAGACATGGGTGCGAACGCCATTGTAGAAGCGATAAACAGGCTTGCGAAAGTCGTTTTCATTAGTTTTCTCCACGCTCTGGCATTGCACGCGCCATACCGCCCAGCACCTGCCACTCACCATCGACATTCGCCCATGTGTGGGTCACTTCGTAACGGTAATCGACTGGCGTGCCGTCGGCTGAACGCGTCATATGCGTCTGATAATAAATGATGGCGCTGTCGCCATTCTGAGTGAAGCTGACCAGTTCCATGGTCAGTTCTTCCTGATCGCCACCGTTTGTACCTCCACCAATCGCTTCAAGAACATCACGTCCATAAGGCGTGTCTGTGAAAGGTGGCCATGCGGAAAAGCCATCAGCTGTGTTTTCAAGGTAGACTGAAATGTCGCCTTCGCCGCGCGCTTCATAGATTGCGAGCTCCTTCGCCCAGATAATCTCTTCGGCGGTCGCAGGTGCTTCAGCAGTCGCTTCTTCAGCGACGGGTTCGGAAGGAATTTCCGGTTCAGCAACCGGTTGAGGCTCGGGTTGGCAGGCTGCAAGCCCAGCTGAAAGAATAAGGGCAGACAACAAATGTTTCACGATAACCTCCGGTCGACTTTTTCAGGACAAATAAAAAACGCCCCGGTCGCGAAACCGGGGCGTTCTTTGAAAGGATTAGTAGCTGTAAGACAGCGTGATGCCTGCCGTACGACGCTCGCCGTAAGACGGAACGATGCGGAAGAGAGATGGAATGGTGAATACACCATCGATATACTCTTCGTCCGTGAGGTTCTTGACGTAAACAAAGGCTTTCACGTCGCCATAAGTGACACCTGCACGCATGTTGAACAGGGTACGACCTTCAATTTCAATCATGTTGTCCGGCGTGACGTACTGATCGCTGTCATAGTTTGCGTCGAGAGCGAAGAAGCCATCGATTTCCTGTGTCAGCGGACGGTCATACTGGAAGCCCAGAGATGCAGTGACCGGAGACGCACCAGGAATGGTGTTGCCTGCGACTTCACCATATGCCGGGTTGTTCGCGCCTTCACCATACTCTGTGTCAGTGTAAGCGAAGTTCGCGAAGAAGCTCCAGTTTTCGTTAGGAACATAACTGGTTTCAAACTCAAGACCCCAGGCCGTTGAATCGCCCACAGCACCGTAAATCCCAGGAACTGCGCGGTCATCTTCACCGATCACAACGGTGTAGTTGCGCGGAACAACAGAGATCTGCTGGTTCGTCCAGTCAGTGTAGAACAAAGCGGCGTTTGTGAAGAGACGGCCTTCGAGGAACTCGTTCTTCGCACCAACTTCATACGTCCAGTTAGATTCTGAACCGTAAGAACGCTCGTCTTCGTCGAGTGGAACTGTACCGGTTACGTAGCCGTTGAAGCCACCGGATTTCACACCGCGACCTACGGAAGCGTAGATCATGTTATCCGGAGTGACGAAGTAGTTAAGGGTTGCACGTGGCGTGAACTCTTTCCACTGGTCAGAAAGGTCTGGAGCTTCGACGTCTGGGTCAAGACCCGCATCAACCGCAGCCTCACGGGCAAGGTTATCGCGAACGACCACGTCTGTGATCGTGTAACGGCCTTCAAGACCAGCTACGAGTTGACCATCCAGGAACTCATATTCAGCGCGAGCGAATACGGCTTCTGTTTCGAACGTTGTAGAACGGTGGTTGAATGGCAGGAACATAGTGTCGAGAGACACTGGATCGTCTGTCAGAGAGTCAATTTCACCGTCAGCAGCCTGCAGGTTCAGACCGAAAGCAAACTCATCGTCTGCTTCAGATGTGTAGTAACCAACTTCACCGGTAAGTGGGCCGCCACCATCGAATGCAAGACGCAGTTCGTTGCTCTGGAAGTCCAGCGTACCACCCTCGTGCTGGTTCGTATAAGTCGTCAGACCACCAATCGGGTTGTAGGTGTTAGACTGGAACCAGAACTGCTCAAGAGCAGATGCTTCAGCTTTACCGAAGAGGTAGCTCAAAGACCAATCTTCGTTGATGTCCCACTCAGCGCTGAAACGATAGAGATCGGTTTCAGTTACGAGGTTTGGCTGCGGTACAGAGAACAGGCCGTCTGGACGATCCGGGTTTGCACCAGAAAGAAGTTCAGTGTGATCTGTTGGCAGCGTGCCATTGAACCATGTATTGTCTTCAGCGTTACAGCTCCATTCGCCATCCGTACAGGAAATTGCGTAATAAGCGCGCTGTTCTTCTTCACGCTCATAGTGCTGGTAGAAGCCTTCGAACGTCAGATTGTCTGTCGGTGTGAAGACGAGAATACCAGAGTAAGCTTCGCGCTCATAACCACCGAAATGGTCGAAATCACCAGAAATGCCCGGGTAAGTGTTCTCGATAGAACCGCCATATTCGGAGTTACCGTAGAATACGCGACCAGCAAGAAGGCCTTCTACGATCGGACCACCAACAGCCAGTTTAACTTCCTGACGGTCATAATTGCCGAGCGTTACAGACGCATCAACTTCCAGCTCATCGCCAGGGCGTTGGGTTACAACGTTGATCGCACCAGAGAAAGTGTTCTGACCATAAAGAGCACTCTGTGGACCTTTAACGACCTCGATACGCTCCATGTCTGCGAGCGCGAAGTTCACCATGTAACCACGCTGCAGGTAGATACCATCTACGAACGTACCAACGTTACCAGTGGAGTCCTGAAGGTTTGCCTGTGCCAGACCACGCATGGTCGCAACGCCGTTAAAGCCGGTCACGAAGTCTTTAAAAGACAGACCTGGCGTGTAAGCAGCGATGTCATCAAAGTCTGCGATGCCCTGGTCGAGAATAGCTTCTTCGCCGATCGCAGTAATAGAGATTGGAACGTCCTGCAGGTTCTCTTCTGAACGACGTGTTGTAACCGTTACGGTGCCCAGACGAGCTTCGCTTGCGGCCTCTGCTTCTGCTTCCTGAGCGTGTGATACGAATGCCCCGGAAGAAGCCGCTGCAATCATGACTGCACCGGCGCTTGCTCCACGGAGGAGCTTTTTCAAATTGGATGATACTTCCATAAGTAACTTTCCCCTTGCGCTGTAAGTGCAGCGCCAATGGCACCGCACTGATTCAGGGCCTAACTAAATAATCCCTGAGTATCAGTATGAATGCAGATTACGATGCCGACAGGGTTTTCAGGTGAATGTTCGGTATGCGAACAATATGTGAAATCTAAACTCAGGACTGATAAAATTGCGTTTTCGCCGCCCAAAAAAAGCGCAACATTTATACTGTAGACGTACAAAAATGGGGCGCTCGATGAAAATCAAACGCCCCACACTGTATAGTATTGAAATTTAACTTTGGGTCAAAGTCGCAGGCTGGCGACCGTCTCCAACAAAGCGTCATCCCGTCCTGTTTCCAAACGCGCTGGCGCATCAAAAACCATGGTTGGCGCAGTGTCTGATTCTACTGAGTTCCAGCCCGGCAACGCAGGGTTTGATGGGTTTCCACTCTTCGCAAAAGAGGTCCAGGCAGACGCCACTTGCGACTCGATAAGATCCGCTTCTTCACCGCCGCCAGTTGCCTGAATTTCTTTCTGAGCATTCGCGAAAACGAATGGCAGTTCAGCGCAGTGATAGGCACGTGGCAGCCCATCCAGCACCGGCGTTTCCCACGCAAACTGATAAAGATAGGCCGGCGCGCCGCCTAATGCTGCTTTCGCCTGACACTGATCAATGACGTTGCGACGATTAAAGCTGGCTGCACTAATAATGGAATAAAGCGAAGACGGAGACTGCCCCGGATACGCCGTTTCGGCCTGAACGATTACCGCTTCCGGATCAGCATAAAGTGCCGTCAACGCATCCTTCAGTCCATCACGCGTCATGGCTTCAGCAGCCGGATTGAAGAGTGAAAGATTGAATTCCTGCAGAGTTGAACCCGCCATCAGGGCAATATCGCGAGAGATATGGGCCGCTTCCGCAGAATATGGGCTCCACGGAATTGTGTCCGCCTCAATGCGCGGCGCCCAGCCAACTGTTCTCCAGATATTTCCGAAACCACTAGTCGCACGCCAGGCGCCGACTGAAGCCTGACCAGCTGCCTGAAGCTGATCGACTGAAAGGCTTTGAAGCGCTTCAATATCTGTCGCGGCCAGTGACATTTCCGACAGTGCGTTTTCAGAGAGTTCTGCGGTCATGCTCTCATCGAACACGTCGACCAGAGATCCGCTTTGAACGATTGCTTTATGGAACAGACCCTGCGCGGACGGCATGCCACAAAGATGAGTGATCTTCAGACCACCGCCGGACTGGCCAAACAGTGTGACGTTGGACGGGTCACCGCCGAAGCGCGCGATATTATCGCGAACCCATTCGAGTGACTGAACGAGGTCCAGAAGACCAACATTTACAGAAGAGGCAAACTCGCTGCCTGCACCGGCTGCTTCAAGGTCCATATGCCCCAGAATGTTGAGACGGTGATTGACGGAAACAACGACAATGTCATCGCGGCGCGCAAGCGCTTCGCCGTCTTGTGAACCAATCGCATAGCTCGACCCGGTGGAATAGTTACCGCCATGAATCCAAACCATGACCGGACGACCACCTGCACCCGTTTCTGGAGTCCATACATTCAGATTGAGGCAATCCTCGCTGGCATGGCCGTATTGTGGGCGCAGGAGAAAATCCATACGGCCCGGAACACCCGGCGCCATTTGCGGACAGGTTGCACCATAAACAAATGCATCGCGTACGCCCGCCCATGGTTCTGGCGCGACTGGCGGACGAAAACGGTTCGCGCCAGATGTGTCAGCACCATAAGGAATGCCCTTAAAGGTACGAATGCCACCGGACACATAGCCGCGGACTTTGCCGCTGTCGGTTTCAACAATCAGATCCGCAGGTGTGCCAAAAACCTCAGTATCAACGGAGTGCAATGCAGGCGCTGGTTCAGAAACCGCCTCTTGTGCAGACGCGCGCGCCGCGATCAGAGCCGGTGCAGCGATACCAGCGGTTTTTAGAAACCAGCGTCGGTCTAAGCCCATTTTGCTTCCCTTCGGGTCGTTCATTACTGTTCACCTCGGATTTCAGGGTTACGGGAATAGTCCAGCTCCCCCATTGATCGCATGATCAGATCAAATTCAGTAAGTTCAATTGCCTGCACCGGGTCCGCAAATGACATGACCTCTGGTGTTTCCGGGTCGTAAGCAGGCCAGACAGGCAGGCCTTCAGCATTTGGATCGCCGGTTTTCGCGAAATTGGTCCAGAAATCGATCAGGGTTTCGCTCAGCTCATAGTCTGAAGCGCGCCATTCAACTGGCTCCGGAAAATAATTGAAGGTGTAGCCAACATCTACGCCATGCACCGCGCCATAGGCAGCACCATCTTCAGTTGGCGGCGCAGTGTCGAAGCGGAACACGTAAACATTAGGCGTTTTCTCGAGTTGAATGGCCGCCTCGACGAGCGAGCCCTGACCAATTCCGCCAGACGCTGCAGCGACCTGCGCCATATTCAGGTCACCAGTATATTCATACCAATCCTCGAAAAGCGCCTCACCCGCATCGCCAAAGTCTTCCACGAACCAGGCACGAACCTCTTCTTCAGTTGTTTCACCTGCGAAGAAGCGCCCAGCCTCTTCCCGCGTCCAACCGATCATGATGTCCTGATCAGACTGCTGCCCCGTCAGGAATGCATCGCCTGTCGTTTCGGGTGTCAGCACACCGTCAGCAATCGGCTGGAGAGAATACGCATATTCCCATGGCAGTTGTGCCAACACATCCAGATCCAGCGCGCGCGCGTCTTCCAACGTTTCAGCGCCGAGACCGGAGAGGAATTCCTCGCCCCAGGCTTCAGCTTCTTCCAGAGACTTCATGTAAGGCGTGAGGCCCCAAATGCCGCCGCTTTGCATGATGGCTTTATCAAACAAATTCTGCGCCGAAGGCGTCACCATGAGGACGTTATTACTGATGGCGCCCGCGGACTCGCCAAACAGCGTGACATTGTCCGGATCGCCGCCAAACTGAGCGATATTGTCTGCAACCCACTCAAGCGCAGCAATCTGGTCCATTGTACCGTAATTGCCAGAAACGCCGCTTTCCGAGTTCGCAGAAAAATCCGGATGCGCCAGATACCCGAGCGCGCCCAGTCGATAGTTCGGAATAACGAGAATGACATCACGCTCAGCATAGGCTGACGGGTCACGATAAACGCCCTGACTTGCGCTGCCTGCAGAGAAGCCGCCGCCATAAATCCAGAACATGACCGGCAGAGGCTCTGCGCCTTCTTCAAACGCATCTTCTGGCGCATAGACATTCAGATAGAGACAATCTTCGCTGAAGACGGCATCCGGATCGTAATTCCAGGCACCCGGTTGCGGTTCTGTCTGCGCACAGGCCGGGCCAAACCCGTCTGCCGCGCGCACACCATCCCAGGCTTCTGGTGGCTCTGGCGGCGCCCAGCGTAAATCGCCAACTGGCGGCGCAGCGAACGGAACGCCCTGAAAAGAAACGTAAGCCCCATCTTCAGAAACCACGCCTTGCAAAGTGCCGTAGGTTGTTTCGACAACGCCCGGCTCTGCAGCTTCCGCAGTCGTTTCGGTTTCTGGTGCTGTTTCCGCTTCTGGCGCACAGGACGCGATGATGAGCGAAAGGGTCGCTACAGAGCTCAAACCAAGTAATTTCTTCATTTTCAGAGACATCTTCAGGCTCCATTTCACTTTGCAACAACTGACCACGAAACACTAACCCTGCTCAGGAGAGCCCGAAGCAGGGCTTGTCGACTATTCGCTATACGAGAACTTCTTCTTCCGGCGCCTTCGTATCGAAGGATGGATATTTGCCGAGCATACCCAGCAAGATCGCTCCAGCGAGAAACACGCCAACGCCGACATAGAGCGCCAGCGCGTAATTGCCTGCCGCATCATAGGCCATGCCGGTCAGCACCGGGCCAAGACCACCGCCAAGCGCAAAGGCAGAGAGCATCACACCGTAGATCTTACCATAGCTCTTCAGACCGAAATAACGCCCCACCAGATAGGCAAGCAGATCGACCTCAGCGCCAGCCGCAAGACCAAGAAGAATAGCTGACAGCAAGCCGAAATTACCCGTTGAGGTGAAGATCAGAACGAGAAGCGACAAAACCGGCAGAAGCAGACAGGCGCGCGCCACATGCGGAGCATGAAACCGATCAAGCGCCAGACCGACCAGAACCCGGCCGACAATAACTGAAAGACCAAGCGCCACCATCATCTGGGTCGCATCTGCTGCCTCAACGCCCCGGCCCGTCATTAAAGGCACGAAGTGAACCGTCGCGCTTGATTGACCAAGAATGACAAAGAAAATGCCGACAAAGATCAGCCAGAAAGCGGGGCGCTTTAACGCTTCGCCGAAGTCGAGGCCGATAGCGGGTGTTGCATCCGGCGTTTGTTTTGACGCCGACCCTTTGGATTTCAGACCAAAGAAAGCCAGAGGCACAGCAACCAGCAGAACAAAGATGGCCATCGCCCGGAAGCCCGCCTCCCAGCCGCCAGCGCCAATCGCGGCCTGAACCAGTCTTGGGCCAAACATGCTGGCAAGACCGGTGCCCATGAGTGTGAGCCCCAACGCCAGTCCGCGCATCTCGTTAAAAGAGGCTGTGACAGCGCGCGTCCATGTCAGAGGAGTTGTTCCGCTTCCGAGAACCGCGACCAGCATCCATGCCGCATAAAAGTGGATGATAGACCCGCCACTATAGGAAAGCGCAAGCATACCAATCGCCAGACCAATGAGCGAGGGAACGGCAATCGCTTTCACACCAACGCGGTCCATCACCATGCCGAGGAGCGGACTGAGGAACAGCGTGCCCGCATTCAGAACCATTAGCCCTGCGGCAATGGAGGACCGCCTCCAGCCAAACGCGTCTTCAAGTGGATTGATGAAAACCCCGAACGTATAAAATGGCAGTCCGGTCAGGCCCACACCGACGCCAATGGCACATGCCAGAATGACCAGCCATCCGCTTCGGAATTCATCAAATTTGGTCATGAGAGCGCCTCGACAAACCTTTGGAATTTGAACGCTCCGAAGGATTTCATCTCCAGACCAGTGGTTTGATGAATTTCTTCACCACTCGAATAAAACTGCCTATTTTACTCAGGTTTTACGCCATGCGCCCCGTGTTTGCGGTCTACGCAATATAGATTCTCACTATGCGATTTTTCTTCGGCTTTGTGTGGAACCCGCGCGACGACGCTGCCTATCTTCGGTTATTATAAAAACAGGTGCGTACAAGAAAACGTCCGAAAACGAAGAGGTGACAGCATGACTTTCATGACGAAACTGGAGCGAAAAGGCGACGGCGCCGGATCGGTCCCTGACTTCTCACTTACTCAACGTGGCCGCTCTGGCCTTCAAATCCTCGGCTCTATTCAGCGCTATTCAGCGGGCAGCCTTCGTAAAATCGCAGCGGACACATTCGCTGAAAACGAAGAAGCTAAAGCGCTTTCAGCAGAGCACGAAGCAGACAAAAATCCAGATAAAAAAGCCCTGCGCCAGCGTATCGCACGCGCACGCGAAATCTGTGAATCTGATCCGAATTACCGCATGGAACGCTTCCTTCAGCGCTATGTCGCAGAAGAGAACTTCAACCGCGGCATTCCAGCGATTGAAGAGCGCCGTGAGCAGTTCGAAAAGTTCGTGAATGAGAAAGTCGATCCTGTCGAAGGTTCTGAACTTGAAATGGCCTCTGAGCCGCCAGCACCAAAATACTGGACAGATGTCGACTGGCACTTGGAGCCAGGCGGCTGGGATGGTTACGACCTTTACGGCCCACTTTTTGCCTTTGGTCTTGGCCCGCTCATCTTCAAATTCGGCGGCTATGCGGCCGTTGGATATGGCGACGACATTATCGAGCAGCGCATGTCAGCGATCCGTCAGTTCCCGAAAGAAAGCTATGAGCGGATTTACGAACCAGGTTGCGGCGGCGTTTCCACACTCGGCGCAATCAACAAAGTCTTCCCGGGAACTGAGCTTTATGGGTCTGACCTGTCTCCGCTCCTCCTGAAGAACGGCTATATGCTGGCCAACAAGCAAAACTTTGCAGTGCACCTCAAGCATGAGGATTCCACGCAAACGAGCGAGCCAGATAACTCCGTTGATGGCGTTATCACTTACGCGCTCCACCATGAGCTGCCGCCAAAAGCGAACCGCGAACTGTTCAAAGAAATGTTCCGCATCATGAAGCCGGGCGCAGACATCGTTCTGTCCGACCCGCCTCCATTCCGCGCGGTCAGCCTGTTCCACTCAGTCATTCTCGATTGGGACACGGATCACCGTTCAGAACCATTCTTCAGCGCAATTCTGGAATCCAGCCTGGAAGAAATGATGGAAGAAGCAGGCTTTGAGGCCGTCGAAGCTTACTCCATCGGCCAGGAAGGCTACCCATGGATCACCCGCGCCCGCAAGCCTGCGGAAACTGAAAAACAAGGAGTAGCCGCATAATGGCTTATCAATATCTCGACGAAAACAGCGTCACAGACCTCGGGCGCATGATGATGGCGCTTCTCTCTGAAGTCTGGATCCTGAAAGACCGCACAATGCTGCTCGAGCACATTCTGGAACAGCGCGGCGCGCTGGCACCACAAGAGCTGGAAAATCTGGATATTCCAGACGAGCTGGCTGCGAAAATCGAAGCAGAACGCGACAAGTTCGCTACTCTGGTTCTGAGCGCGCCAATCGCTGGCGAGAAGCGCTCGGTTAAGGAAATTCTGGAACGCGCGGGCATTAAAGAAAGCCCGGTCTTCGCAGACTAAACCCAACTCTGAGAGCCGGTGCCCCCTCTGGTCACCGGCTTTTTTGTGTCTGCCATTCTTCGATCAGTCGACATGGCAGACCGACTTTCTCTCACATTTTTCCCGGAGGAAACGATGACCGACGCAGTAGCTGGGGATAGCCAGACGGCTGACCCAAATTCCCCGTCAGCCACAGACCGCCTGCCCCTTTTCACCGCCTTTGGCTGGGGCATGGGCACACTCGGCGTTGCAGCGATGTACAACGCCGTCAATATTCTGCTTCTTCAATATCTGGTCGACTATGTTGGCATCGGCGCGGCAATCGCTGGCTTATTGATGGCTCTGTCAAAGCTATATGATGCATTTACCGACCCTGTGATTGGCGCAATCAGCGATCGAAGCAAGAGCAAGATGGGCAGAAGGCGCCCATTCCTGCTTTACGGGTGCGGCCTGCTCGCACTGTCTGCAATTCTATTATTCAATGTTCCATCTGGGCTCAGCAGCAACCTGACAATCTTGTATGCAGGCGGCGCGCTCATCCTATATGCAACAGCTTACGGCCTTTTTGGTGTGCCTTATATGGCCATGCCTGCGGAAATGACCACCAGCGCAAATGAACGCTCCCGCCTCATTTCATTCCGTGTTCTGGCTGTGTCCATTGCCAGCCTGATTGCGACCTTTGTCGGTCCGGTTGTCCTGAAATATTTCGATAACAGCGCCACCGGCTATTCCATTTATAGCAGCATGCTGGCGGCGCTCGCGATTATCGGTGGTGTGACTGCGTTTTTGGCAACGAAAAAAGCGCCTTTCCACTATCAGGACAATCCATACGATTTGAACATCTTTAAAATGGTCCGTTTGGCCTGGCTGAATAAACCATTCATGCTGCTGGTCGCCGTGAAGCTGATCTCATTGATGACCATGGCCGTCACACAGGCCGTAATGCCATTCCTGTTCTTCCAGGTTCTGTCGCTTGATGCCGCTCAGCTTGGCTATTACTTCCTGCTCTTCTATCTCGGCATGATGTGCTCCCAGCCACTTTGGCTGATGATTGCACGCAAGCTGGGCAAGCGCTGGCTCTTCATCACAACGACCCTTCTCAGCTCGCTTGTCGCGCTGACATGGGCACTGGCGAGCTCTGGCGATCCATATATCTATGTCCTCGCGCGTGGTCTGGCGGCAGGTATTATCGGCGGCGGTGGCCTGATGGTCGGTCAGTCTCTCCTGCCGGACGTTATGGCCTATGACTATAAGCTCACTGGCATGCGCCGTGAGGGCCTGTTGTCAGCTGTTTATACGCTGGTAGAGAAGTTTGCCTTCGCCATGGGTACAACACTCACAGGCATCGTGCTCGGCCTGACAGGCTATATCAAAGGAACGGGCGGTGCGCCGGTTCAACAGCCTGAATCAGTTGTGAACTCGCTCTACACACTGATTGCAGTCTTCCCGATCTCTGTCGCGTGTATCTGTGCCGTACTGATCTACTTCATCCGGATACCGGGGCAGAAATAAAACTGCCCCTGAATCACCTACAAACTGCAAACGGCAGTGAGGCTCTCCCTCACTGCCGTTTTTGTTTGCGCTCCAATGACAGCCAATACCTCTCCGCAGCCTCAGGCACAGGCACAGGCACAGGCACAGGCACAGGCACAGGCACAGGC
>CENJ01067034.1_pt1 | contig 52067 bp, 46 predicted proteins | sample 356161 | NCBI WGS metagenome assembly CENJ01 (sample SAMEA2619531, study PRJEB7988) | marine metagenome | biome: marine biome (ENVO:00000447); feature: surface water layer (ENVO:00002042); material: "saline water (ENVO:00002010), including plankton (ENVO:xxxxxxxx)" | depth 5 m
AAAGCAAATCTTTCGGCGCGGTACGCGTCAGAAACCCTATCGCCCCAGAACGTCCAGACTAGATGGAATTTCGGCGCTCTGCGCTGTAATCCCTCGTCCTCGCTAGGTCGCTTGGGCTCCGGTATCTACCGGGTTGTCTTGCTCCTTCGTTATGAGTGGGAAAAGTTTAACACGCTTTTTTATCGGCTACGGCGCCGTTTAGTTGAGGTTCTGCGCTATGGCCACCCGGTTCAAGCGCGATGCGCTGGCGGCGTCTTCCCCATTCTGTGAGAATGCGCTCACTCTTGTTGGGACAGTTGCCTCTATGAAAACAGCTCTGGATAGCACGAGCCTACCCGTGATCGATCATCCTGGCCGCATCTGTATCCTGCAAAGCAAGTGGTACCCGGAACAGGTTCAGAGTATGTCTGCGGCCTGTGAGAAGGTGCTGGGCCAGGCGGGCTACCAGCGTATCGAGACCCACACGCTGCCGGGCTCGCTAGAAATACCCCTCGCGGCGCGGGACCTGCTAGCCCTGGACATGGAGGAAGAGATTGATGCCGTCATTTGTTTCGGCGTCATCGTCAAGGGCGATACGCTGCATTTTGAAATGATCAGTGAAGAGTGCATGCGGGGCTTGGGCCGGGTTATGCACGACTTTCGCCGCCCGGTGGTGGTAGAGATTTTGCCGGTCTTTGATCTTCAGCAGGCCATTGATCGGAGCGGGGATGATGCCTTCAATAAAGGTATCGAGGCCGCGGTGGCAGCTCTCGAGATGACGGCTTGGCGTCGCGCTATCGGCTGCTGACCTTAAACAGCCGCTGTTTGTCACGCTGCCAGTCCTTTTCTCGGGTGGTGGCACGCTTATCGTGCTGCTTCTTACCCTTGCCCAGCGCAATCTCGCATTTCACCTTGTTACCCTTCCAATACATGGCCAGGGGCACGATGGTATAGCCCTTCTGCTGGCTGGCGTTGAATAGTCGGGCCAGTTCCTTGGCGTGCAGCAGCAGCTTGCGAATACGTTGAGGTTCAGCGATGACGTGAGTAGAGGCCGACAGTAAGGGCGTAATGGTGCAGCCGGCTAAAAACGCTTCGCCTCTGTGCAGCTGCACATAGCTCTCGGCTAGCTGAACCTTACCGTCGCGGATGCTCTTGACCTCCCAACCCATGAGCATCAGGCCCGCTTCAAAACGGTCCTCGATAAAGTAGTCATGGCGTGCTCGTCGGTTTTGAGCAATGGAGCCGGGGCTGGTTTTTTTAGATGACTTGGCCATCGGATTCGCTATTCACTTGGGAGCACTTTGAGCCGGTCAGCCAGTATGGCACGATCGGGGTTTGTTGGGCATCTGCAGGCCGGTGACTGAATAGGCCGAGGGAACCCGAGCGAACATCCATTTTTGTTAACGTGGTGATTTCCCCGTAGGGGAGTCCAGCTGGCTTCGCTAGAATCCGGCCTTTAAAACGTTTGGGGGAAACATGACCAATTCCGAATCTACCTCTGCCGCATCTCAGGGCGTCGGCCAGCGCTGGTCGAGCCGCTGGCTGTTTATTCTTGCTGCGGCCGGTTCAGCCGTTGGCCTTGGAAATATTTGGAAGTTTCCCTATATCGCCGGTGAAAATGGGGGCGGGGTGTTTGTCGCCATCTATCTGGGCTGCGTGGCGGCAGTGGGTATCCCCATCATGATTTCCGAGGTCCTACTGGGTCGCCAGGGTAGGTCGAGCCCTATCCACACCATGCGCTCTCTATCCCAGCGTGCTGGGGCCAGCGGGCGTTGGACGGCCTTGGGCTGGTTGGGGGTTGTGACCGGCTTTTTGATCCTGTCCTATTACGGGGTCATTGCTGGCTGGACGCTGCACTACGTCTGGCTCAGCATGAGCGGCGCCTTCGCCGGTGCAGATGGCGCGTCGGTGGGGGCTACCTTCGATGCCTTTTTGGCCGATCCATGGGCGCTCGTCTTTTACCAGACGCTGTTCATGGCGCTAACGATTTGGATCGTGGGCCGAGGTGTGACTCGGGGTATCGAAGCGGCCATTCGCTGGTTCATGCCACTGCTCTTCTTGCTGCTGTTGGTGCTGTTTATCTACAGCCTTAATTCTGGTGGTTTTGCTCAGGGTTGGGCCTTTATGTTCGACTTGAAATGGGATGCAGTCAGCTCAGACACCGTCCTGATCGCCATGGGCCAGGCCTTTTTCACCCTGAGTTTGGGCATGGGCACGATGATGGCTTATGGGGCCTATGTCCCTGAAGACGCCAACCTGGGCACCACGGTGGTGAGCATCGCGGCTCTGGATACCTTTATCGCCATCGCCGCAGGTCTGGTGATTTTCCCCATTGTCTTCGCCAACGGCCTGGAGGTGGGCCAGGGCCCGGGCCTGACCTTTGTCACCCTCCCGTTAGCCTTTAGCCAGATGCCCTTTGGTGAAGTTTTTGGCGGAATATTCTTTCTTCTGATCAGCTTCGCAGCCATTACGTCGGCCATCTCTTTGACGGAGCCGGCGCTCTCTTACTTGGTGGAGGAGTACAACGCCAAACGCCAGCGGGTGGCGCTGTCCCTGGGCGTTATCTGTTGGCTATTGGGCTTAGGAACCGTTTTCTCATTCAATATTTGGTCCGATATGATGATCGTCGGCGACCTCAACTTCTTTGGGTTCCTCGACTATCTCTCACAAAATATCATGCTGCCTCTGGGTGGGATGCTCATCGCCTTCTTCGCCATGTGGCTGCTGCCCAAGGAACTCATGTATAAGCAGCTCGGTATCACGAACCCAGCCGTGGGCTGGGCGTGGCGCATTTTAGCGGGGGTTGTTGCGCCAGTGGGGGTCTTGGTGGTCTTTGTCTCCACCCTCTGGCCGGTCTTGGCGTCACTCTTAGGCCTGTGATCACCCTTCAGCGCTCTATCTTGCTCACGGTCTCTGCTGAACAAGCCTATGCCACCGTGGCGGACGTTGAGTCTTACCCCGACTTTTTGCCGGGGTGTCAGGCGGTGGAGGTGCTTGGCGTCCAGGGCCGCGCCGAGCAGGGGCAACCCTCAACCCGCACTGTTCGAGTGGCGGTTGCGGCTAAGGGGATGCGGCATGACTTCATTACGGTGAATCAATACCAGCCATTCGAGCAAATCAGCATGACCCTCGACGAGGGTCCCGTTGAGTCTCTATCCGGTCGCTGGTCCTTTGTCCCCATCGGTGACGAAGGGTGTCGCGTATCCCTTGATCTATGCCTAGAGGCTAAGGGTCTGGTTGGGCGAACCCTGGGGACGGTGGCGGACAGCGTGGCGGACAAAATGGTGGACGCCTTCGTAAAGCGGATTGGCGAGCGAGCGTCGTAGATGTCGATGATCACGATTGAAGTAGTCTACGCCGATGGCCCGGACCGGCAGCGCACGGTTGAGCTGGTTTTGGCGCCGGGGACTACCGTGGCCGCGTGCCTGGAGCGGGTTGCCGCCTTGCGGGAATTTTCGGGTGTGGCGGTCTCTGACTTGGGGCGGGGGGTATTTGGTCAGGTGGTGGACGACGCTTACGCGCTGCGGTCAGGAGATCGTCTGGAGCTTTATCGGCCTCTTATAGTCGATGCTAAAACCGCCCGTCGGCTGCGTGCGGCTAAAAAGCCAGGTTAGGCCCCTGCCGTTTCGTCGGCGCTCGTCTCGGCATTGTCTTCCCCGGCCCCCTCGGACGCCTCCTCCTCCTGAGGTTCATTAGGGACCAGGTCGCCAGAGATGGTTGTCAGCAAATCGCCGTCAAATTCCAGGACCATTTTGATCTGTTGGTTGTAAAAGCCGGGTACATCGATGGTGTAGAGGTAGGTCCAGGCATTTGCCTCAAAGGGGTCGCGCAACACCGGTTGGCCCATAACATAGATGACCTGGCTGCGGCTCATACCGGGTTTTAACCGGTCGACCATTTCCTGGGTGATCACATTGCCCTGTTGAACGGGGATCTTGTAGACCTGGGGCATCTTGAGGTCGGGCATTTTGAGCTGCGGCAGGCTGCAGCCCGAGAGACTGACGACTAAGAGCGAGAAGACGATTTTTTTCATGTGCGGCATCTTAAGGTCCGTAACGGTTGCTGGCCAGTCATTATTCTGCGGAGGCTTCTTCCAGCAGCGTTTGTGCATAGGCTCGGGTTTTATCCGTGACGTCGGCCCCGGCCAACATCCTGGCGAGTTCGTCGATGCGCTGCTCTGGGTATAGGCTCATGATTTGGGTGCTTGCACCCTCCTTGATCACGCATAGGTGATGATTCGCTAAGGCGGCGACCTGGGGGGCATGGGTCACGCACAGGACCTGAGTATGTTCAGCCAGGCTTCGCAGAATTCTGCCGATGGTATCGGCCGTGGTGCCGCCAACGCCAACGTCGGCTTCATCCAGAACCAGGCAGGGCAAGTCGCTCTTGGCTGCGGCGACCATTTGAATCGCTAGGCTGATACGAGTTTGTTCTCCACCGGAGGCTATTTTGCCCAGTGGGCCAGGCGCGAACTTGCTGTTGGTGGTGACCTGGAACTCGACCTGCTCAAGGCCGTGTTCACTTTCCTGCTCATTAAAGGCCAAGAGCAGTTCTCCCTCGGCCATGCTCAGTGCTTTGAGATGCTGGCTCACCTCCTGGGCGAAGGGAATCGCGGCAGCCCTTCTGTCCGCCGCCAGGCGCTCCGCCTGGCGGCGATACGCCTGGTGCTGCTGCTTCTCGTCCGTCACCAACTGGTCTAGTCGGGAGGTGTCTGCCGTCATGCTGTCCAGTTCTTCTCGAAGTTCATCCGCATGTCGGGACAGCTGGTCCGGTGCAACGCGATGCTTGCGCGATAAATCCATGAAAAGGCCCAGGCGCGCCTCGACCTCTGCAAGGCTAGCCGGGTCAACCACCACCTGCTCCTGATAATGACGCAGATCCTTCGCACCGTCGTCGAGCAGGGTCAGGGCGGAAGCCAAGGTCTCTTGGGCGGCTTTCAGTCCAGGATGTTCGTCGTCGATCTCCATGACGAGGCGGTGGCTTTGGCGCAGAGGATCAAGGCTCTCCAGCTGCTGCTGAGCCTGTTCGATGGTGTTAAGGATGGTCTGGGCCTGGGCCAGGCGACGTTGCTCCTGTTCCAGGTGGGCAAGCTCGTTTGCGCCAATGGCGGCCTGATCGAATTCTTCAAGCTGATAGGTGAGTAAATTTTTCCGGTCTTCCTGGTTGGCCAGCTCTTGGCTGAGGCGCTCAATCTCGCTGACGCTCTGCTGCCATGTACGGTGGCGCTCGCGAACCTCAGCCGCCTGTGCCTTCAGGCCTGCAAAGTCATCCAGGAGCGTGCGCTGAACGTGTCGATCCACCAGGCGCAGGTGTTCGTTTTGGTCTTGAACGTCCACCAGCTGCTCACCCACCTTCTTGAGGTACTGTTGGGTAATGGGGATGTTGTTGATAAAGGCCTTGGAGCGCCCTTCGGCGCTGATCACTCTGCGGATCAGACAGCTCTCGTCCCCGTCTTCGATCAGCTCATCTTCGATTAGGCGAGCCTGTAGATCCGATCCAGGAGACAGGGTGAATTCGGCGCTGATATCAGCCTTGCTGCTACCCGGGCGCACGCTGTCCGAGCGTGCCCTTTCTCCGAGCAGCATGCCCAGGGCGCCTAGAAGAATAGATTTTCCCGCGCCGGATTCGCCGGTGATACCGGTTAAGCCCGAATCGAAGGAGACCTCTAGGTCATCCACCAATAGGTAATTATGAATAGTGAGTTGCTTCAGCATAGTGAAGATTAGTCTTCTTTGCCGTTCAGTGCGCAGCGGCTAGACTAACACTAAATGATGCGCGAACATCGTCCCAGAGAAGAAGACTGCGGGTGGCGTTCACGCAGCCCGCCAAACGTTCTAAAGATGGTGGCCATGACGAATCCTTTTGAATCTCAGATGATAGATGGAGAGGTCGATCCTCGAGCCCAGCAGCTACTCAAGCTGCTGGTCGAACACTATATTGCTGCAGGGACGCCGGTCGCATCCAAGGCTTTGGCCATGCGCCCTGAGGTGTCCGTCTCTTCGGCTACGGTGAGAAACGTCATGGGTGACCTGGAGGCGCTTGGCCTGGTGAGATCCCCGCATACCTCCGCCGGCAAGGTCCCCACCCAGCTCGGGCTCCGCTTTTTCGTCGATACCCTTTTGAGTTTTGAGCCCTGGCAGGACGAACGGATCCAGGAGATCGAGAGCGAACTCGATCCGGATATGACGCCAGCGGAACTGCTTGCGGCCGCATCGGATTTGCTCTCGCAATTTACCCAGATGACGTGCCTGATCACGACCCCTCGGCGTAACCAGGTTAATTTGCGCCAGGTGGAGTTCTTGCGGCTGGACGACCAGCGTGTTCTGGTCATTTTGGTGCTCAATGACCGGGAAGTGCAGAATCGCGTGGTCCATCTCGATCGCCCCTTTTCGGATAATGAACTGACTCAGGCGGCGGCCTTAATCAACCGCGAGTTTGGCGGCAAATCCCTTGCCGTCGTGAGGTCGTCCTTGGTGGACAGCATGCAGGCAGATAAGGATCGTATGGATAGCCTCATGCAGGAAGCGCTGGATATGGCGGCTAAGGCGTTCGATAAAACCGAGGCGGAAGAGGGCCAGGAATTATTGGTCAGCGGAGAGCGCCGCCTTCTAGACTTTTCATCTGATACCGGGCAGGTGCGGAGTCTCTTTGATGCAATTTCCAAGAAAGGGCGCGTCCTGCATTTGCTCGACCAATGTTTGGAAAGCTCCGGCGTTCAGCTCTTTATCGGCAAAGAGTCTGGTTATCAGCCCCTGGGAGAGATGTCCTTGGTTACCTCATCCTATGCGGTGAATGGGCAGTTAGCCGGGGTGCTCGGCGTTATTGGTCCCACCCGAATGGACTATAAGGATGTGATTCCCGTTGTTGACGTCACGGCCAAGGTACTCAGCGCAGCCATGCGCAGAAACTAGTCCCCCGCGAGGCTCCTGGGCCGAGCATTCACGAAGCCAGGCCTTGTTTTCACTGAAACCACCCCTATATAGGCGCGAGGAAGAGCTGGGAGTCAATCATGGGTGAAGAAAACGAGGCCAAAGGCGACGAGCAGGCAGCTCCGCAGGGCGTTGATGAGGGCGCAAGCCAGCACGCCGGTGAGCAGAGCAGCGATGAAGACGGGGTGCCTCAGGCAGAGAACAGCCCTGAGGGCACGGAAGAGGCCCTAGCCGAAGAGCTTGCGCGAAACAAAGACCAACTGCTGCGTACCTTGGCGGACATGGAAAACGTCAGGCGGCGAGCCCAGCGTGATGTTGAAAACGCCCATAAGTTCGCCGTAGAGAAATTGCTCAGCGATCTGCTGCCGGTGCTGGATAGCCTGGAGAAAGCAGAGGAGACGGCTCGGGATTCGGAACATGCAGGGGCCATTGCCGAGGGTGTAAGCCTCTCCCTCAAGCTCTTCAGGGCGACGTTGGCCAAGGCGGGCATTACCGAGGTAAACCCTTTAGGAGAACCCTTCGACCCCCAGCTTCATGAAGCCATGGCCATGGTCGAGAATCCAAACGCTGAGCCCAATTCGGTGATGGATGTGATGCAGCGTGGCTACGTTTTGAATGGCCGGCTGGTCAGGGCGGCCAAGGTGATTGTCGTTAAGGGAAGTTAGAGGGGCTGGGTCTGAAACGGGCGACGGCGCTTGAAGATTAGACTCGGCGACCAAACATAGGGAATAAGCAGGCTGAGAGCGACTGAAGGCATCTTGGCGGAATTTGGAGATCTCAAATGGGAAAAATTATTGGAATCGATCTGGGTACAACCAACTCTTGCGTTGCCGTTTTAGATGGCGGTGATGCCCGAGTCATTGAGAACTCAGAAGGGGACCGCACCACGCCCTCGATTATCGCCTATGTAGACGGCGGCGAAATCTTGGTGGGGCAAAATGCCAAACGCCAGGCGGTCACCAACCCGAAGAATACGGTTTTTGCCGTGAAGCGTCTCATCGGTCGAAAGTTTAAAGACGACGTCGTTCAAAAAGACATCAAAATGGTGCCCTACGCCATCGCGGCCGCCGGCAATGGAGATGCCTGGATCGAAGTAAACGATGAGCAGCTGGCACCTCCGCAGATATCGGCCGAAGTGCTAAAGAAGATGCGGAAGACGGCTGAGGAGTACCTGGGCGAAGAGGTGACGGAAGCCGTCATCACCGTGCCTGCCTACTTTAACGACTCTCAGCGTCAGGCGACCAAGGACGCGGGCAAGATTGCCGGGCTCGATGTAAAACGAATCATCAATGAGCCAACGGCGGCGGCGCTAGCCTATGGCCTCGATAAGAAAAGGGGCGATGCCAAGATCGCAGTCTACGACCTGGGCGGTGGCACTTTCGATGTATCGATTATCGAAATCGCCGAGGTGGACGGGGAGCATCAGTTTGAAGTGTTGTCCACCAACGGAGATACCTTCCTCGGCGGTGAAGACTTTGATTTGAAGATCATCGACTTTCTTGCGGAGGAATTTAAGAAAGACCACGGCGTTGATCTGCACAACGACCCCCTGGCGCTTCAACGGCTTAAGGAAGCCGCGGAAAAGGCCAAGATCGAGCTGTCGAATAGCCAGCAGACGGAAATCAATTTGCCCTACATCACCGCCGATCAGTCAGGCCCCAAGCACCTGGTGTTAAAGCTCACGCGCTCCAAGCTTGAATCCTTGGTAGGCGAGCTGGTTAGCCGAACGATTGATCCCTGCAGAGTAGCGCTACAGGACGCCAACTTGAGCGTCCAAGATATCGACGACGTGATTTTAGTGGGCGGCCAGACCCGAATGCCCCTGGTTCAGGAGCAAGTAAAGGGTTTCTTTAAGCAAGAGGCGCGTCGAGATGTGAATCCGGACGAAGCGGTGGCCATGGGTGCTGCTATCCAGGCCGCCGTGTTGGCAGGGGACGTAAAAGACGTTCTGCTGCTTGACGTCAGCCCACTGTCCTTGGGTATTGAGACCCTGGGCCAGGTCATGAGCGCGCTGATTGAGAAAAACACGACGATCCCAACCAAGAAAACTCAGGTCTTCTCTACGGCGGACGATAATCAAACGGCGGTGACGATTCATGTCCTGCAGGGCGAGCGCAAGCAAGCGTCGCAAAACAAATCTCTGGGGCGGTTTGACCTGTCGGACATCCCTCCGGCGCCACGCGGCTTGCCTCAGATCGAGGTGGCCTTCGATATCGACGCGAACGGCATTCTTAACGTCTCGGCAACGGATAAAGCCACGGGCAAGGAACAGTCTATCGTGATCAAGGCGTCTAGCGGCCTCTCGGATGAAGAGATCGAACAGATGATCCGCGATGCCGAGGCGCATTCAGAGGAGGATAAGAAATTCGAAGAGATGGTGGCGCTGCGTAACCAAGCCGATGGCCTGATACATAGTGCGCGCAAGGCGGCGAGCGACGCAGGCGACAAAGCCACGGATGAAGAAAAAGAAGCTATCGAAAGTGCTGCAGCAGCGCTGGAGGAGGCTCTTAAGACCGAGGATAAGGAGGCCATCGAAGCCAAGATGGCGGCTCTCTCTGAAGCTTCTGCTGGTCTTGCACAGAAGCTCTACGCCGAGCAGGCTGAAGCGGCAGCGGAAGCGCCAGACGAGGCGCAATCGCCTGGTGGTGACGATGCGGTGGACGCTGAATTCGAAGAGGTGAACGACGAAAAGGACGGCAAGTCTTAGCAGCGCCCAGTCGTTCTTAGCGGACCCGCGGCCCAAGGAGAAACATGGCTAAGCGAGACTATTATGAGGTCCTAGGGCTTGATCGCTCCGCCTCTGAGGCGGAGTTGAAGAAGGCCTATCGCAGGCTCGCCATGAAGTATCACCCGGACCGAAACCCGGATGACTCCGATGCGGAAGAAAAGTTCAAAGAGGCCAGCGAAGCTTACGAGGTTCTGAACGACGCCGATAAGCGGGCGGCCTATGATCGGTTTGGTCACGCCGGCGTCGACCCTAACCAGGGCGGCGGTCAAGGGTCCGCCAACTTCGGAGACATCTTTGGAGACGTCTTCGGGGACATATTCGGCGGCGCTCGCGGCGGCCGCAGCGGTCCGGCCAGAGGGTCGGACCTGCGTTATAACCTGGGTCTTTCACTGGAACAGGCAGTCAACGGGGACACAACGGAGATTCGGATTCCGGTACTCGACGTCTGCGGTGACTGTGACGGAACGGGTGCAGCACCGGGAACCAGCGTATCGACCTGCCCGGATTGCAACGGTGCGGGCCAAATACGTGTTTCCCAGGGTTTTTTCTCGCTGCAGCAAACCTGTCCTCGATGTCGTGGCCGAGGCCAAATTATCACGGATCCCTGTCGCTCCTGTGGTGGGTCTGGCCGGGTGGAGCGGCAAAAGAAACTTTCCGTAAAAATTCCTGCAGGCGTGGATACCGGGGATCGTATCCGTTTGAGTGGAGAGGGCGAGGCGGGCCCCAATGGCGGTCCCGCTGGGGATTTGTATGTTCAGATTGACGTCCGAGAGCACCCGATATTTCAGCGCGATGGCCGCCACCTCTATTGTGAAGTGCCCATTTCCATGGCCGATGCTGCTCTCGGCGGGGAACTCGATGTGCCAACCCTAGACGGTCGAGTCAAGCTTAAGGTGCCGGCAGAGACGCAAACGGGTAAGGTATTTAGGCTTCGAGGAAAGGGTGTCTCCCAGGTGCGTAGCGCCGGGGTCGGGGATTTGTTGTGCAAGGTCGTGCTAGAAACTCCGGTAAAACTCACCGACCATCAGCGCCGTCTATTCGAGGAGCTGAAGACCTCGCTGGAAGCCAATGCCAAGCACTCCCCCCGAGGGAAGACCTGGTTTGATGGGGTAAAGAGTTTCTTCGATGGGTTGAAATCCTGAACGACGCCACTGAGCGGTCAGGCGGGGGAGTGTAATGATTCAGGTAGGCATTTCGGGTGCGGCAGGTCGAATGGGCAAGACCCTAGTGCAGCTCATCAATGAGAACGAGGGCCTAGCGCTCGCGGCAGGGATCGAAGCTGCTGGAAACCAGGCACTGGGCCAGGACATAGGTGAACTCAGCGGTATCGGTCCAAGGTCAATCGCATTGACGGACGACCTAGACGTGTTAGCCAGGGTCGATGTGGTGATCGACTTTACGGTGCCAGACGCGACGCTTGCGCTGGCTCAACGCTGCGCCGAGCTGGGGAAAGCCATGGTCATCGGGACCACCGGGTTGACCCCGGAGCAGCTTGATCATCTCAACAGCTTCGCCCAGCGAACGCCGATTTTTGTGTCGCCCAATATGAGCGTGGGCGTCAACCTATCTATGCATCTGATTCGGCTGGCTGCAGAGGCGCTTGGCGATACGGTGGATGTGGAAGTGATCGAGGCCCATCACCGGCATAAGATTGATGCCCCCTCTGGAACAGCCCTCAGGATTGGGGAAGTGCTGGCCGAGGCGCTGCACAGGGACCTCGCCACGGATGCCATTTATGGTCGAGAAGGCATTACCGGAGCACGTGAACGGAACACCATTGGCTTCTCCACGGTCCGCGGCGGCGATATTGTTGGGGAGCACACGGTGCTTTTCGCCGGCGAAGGCGAACGGCTAGAGATTACGCACCGGGCCCACAGCCGAACGAACTTTGCGCAAGGTGCACTGCGCGCCGCTGAATTTATCGTTGCCCAGCCTGCGGGTTGGTACGACATGTCGGACTTACTGGGTTTTTAGTGAAAAGAGTCATCTGTTGGTAATTTTTGCTGCTTTTTCAGACCCACGCACGTAGACTGCTTCTCTAACTCGCACCCCCCTTCAGGCGGCAATCGAGGCCCTCAAACTTGGCGCCGCACGTAGCTTGCTGCGCCGAAGAAGGTCCACCCAATCTGCCGGCAGGGAAGCTCGCGAGGAGGCACAGGCGTTGGGAGAAGCCGCGAGCATAGCTTTCGGCGGAACGCTTGGCGTTGCTTAGGTGACAAAAAGGGACAGTTTTGATACCTGCGCTGTTAGCTCTTGAAGACGGTAGCCTCTTTCGCGGTCAATCTATTGGTGCGAAGGGCGAGACCGTTGGTGAGGTGGTTTTCAACACTGCCATGACCGGATATCAGGAAATTCTCACGGATCCCTCCTACTGTCGCCAACTCGTTACCCTCACGTATCCTCAGATTGGCAATACCGGCGTCAACGCCGAGGACAACGAGTCCGAGAGAGTTTGGGCTGACGGGTTAATTGTGCGTCAACTTCCTCGACGAGCCAGCAGTTGGCGTCAACATGCCACGCTATCTGATTTCCTGCACAGCCAGAACACGGTAGCCATTGCCGGTGTCGATACGCGACGTCTAACCCGACTCATTCGAGCCAAGGGAGCCCTCGCCGGCGTTATCGATACTGGAGAACACGTTCTTGAGGACAGTACGGTCGCGGAGGCGGTGGCCAAGGCTCAGGCCTTCGGGGGCCTTAAGGGCATGGATTTGGCCAAGGTAGTGACCGGCCCGCAAAGGGTTTGGACTCAGACCCCCTGGGCTTGGGGTCAGGGATACGGTGAGATTGAGGCCCCGCATTTCAAGGTCGTTGCCTATGACTTCGGCGTGAAGCGCAACATTTTGCGTATTCTGGCGGGTAAGGGATGTGAGGTTATTGTCGTGCCAGCGACGACGCCTGCAGAGGATGTGCTAGCCCTCAACCCGGATGGCGTCTTCTTATCCAATGGCCCCGGGGACCCGGAGCCCTGCGACTATGCCATCGCCGCCATTGAGCGCTTTCTCTCGGAGCGGCTCCCTATCTTTGGTATCTGCCTGGGACATCAGCTGTTGGCCATCGCCAGTGGGGCGAGGACGCTCAAAATGTCCCATGGCCATCATGGGGCGAATCATCCGGTGCAGGACTTGGCCAGCGCCAGAGTCATGATCACCAGCCAAAATCACGGCTTTGCGGTGGATGATGAATCCCTGCCCGAGCACTTGGTCTGCACCCACCGCTCTCTGTTTGACGGCACCATACAGGGCATTGAGCGCAGCGACCTGCCGGCCTTCGGCTTCCAGGGCCACCCTGAGGCGTCGCCGGGTCCTCAGGACTGCGAGCATCTATTTGACCGCTTTGTCGACCTGATGACCGAGCATCGGCAGAGGACGGGTTAGCGTGCCAAAGCGTACAGACATCAAGTCAGTTCTGATTCTGGGTGCGGGGCCGATCATCATCGGTCAGGCCTGCGAATTTGACTATTCCGGCGCCCAGGCCTGCAAGGCCCTCAAGGACGAGGGTTATCGGGTCGTGCTCGTTAACTCTAATCCAGCCACCATCATGACGGATCCAACCATGGCGGATGCCACCTACGTGGAACCGGTGGAGTGGACGACGGTCGCCAAAATCATTGAGCTTGAGCGCCCCGATGCGCTGCTGCCCACCATGGGCGGTCAGACGGCGCTCAACTGTGCCCTGGACCTGGTTCGGGAAGGCGTCTTGGAAAGGTTCTCGGTGGAACTTATTGGCGCGAGTCAGGACGCTATCGACAAGGCGGAAGACCGCGAGCGGTTTGATCGCGCCATGAAGGCTATTGGACTCGAGACGCCACGCTCGGCCATCGCTCACAGCATAGAAGAGGCGCTCCAGGTGCAAAGCCAGCTGGGGTTCCCGTGCGTAATCAGGCCGTCCTTTACCCTGGGCGGCAGTGGCGGCGGCGTGGCGTACAACCGGCAAGAATTTGTTGAAATCTGCACCCGGGGTCTGGAGTTGTCGCCAACTTCAGAGTTATTGATTGATGAGTCGCTGTTGGGTTGGAAAGAGTTTGAGATGGAGGTCGTGCGAGACCACCAGGATAACTGCATTATCGTCTGTGCCATCGAGAATTTTGACCCTATGGGCGTGCATACGGGCGACAGCATTACAGTTGCGCCCGCGCAAACGCTGACAGACAAGGAATATCAACTTCTTCGTAATGCCTCCATTGCGGTATTGCGGGAGATCGGCGTCGATACCGGAGGGTCTAACGTCCAATTCGGCATGAACCCGGAAGATGGGCGCATGGTCGTGATCGAGATGAACCCCAGGGTGTCTCGTTCTTCTGCCCTGGCGTCAAAGGCTACAGGGTTCCCGATTGCGAAAATCGCCGCCAAGCTGGCGGTAGGCTATACCCTGGATGAGCTGGCCAACGACATAACGGGGGGCGTGACCCCGGCCTCCTTTGAGCCCAGTATTGACTATGTGGTCACCAAGATTCCCCGTTTCACGTTTGAGAAATTTCCTCAGGCCGATGCCAGGCTAACCACACAAATGAAGTCTGTGGGCGAAGTCATGGCCATCGGCTGCACCTTCCAGGAATCCCTGCAGAAGGCTCAGCGCGGTCTGGAGATCGGCATGTCCGGTTTTGACCCCGTATTGAATCAGGATGACCCTGACTGGCCTGGCGTGCTCAAGCGCGAGTTGGCTAATCCCAGCACCCTTCGCCTTTGGTATGTGGCCGATGCATTTCGTATCGGTATGCCCTTTGACGAGATTCACGAGCTAACGTGCATCGACCCCTGGTTTTTGGCTGAAATTGAGGACTTGGTCGTCAGTGAACGGTCCTTAGCCCGGCGCGGCATGGACAACATGAGCGCTAGCGATTGGCGTTATGCAAAGCAGCAGGGTTTCTCCGACATCCGGCTTGCCGAGCTTTTCGGCGTCACACAAACAGCCGTTCGCGAGCGTCGCCTGGGCCTGGGTATCAAACCCGCCTACCGACGAGTCGATACTTGTGCCGCCGAATTTCCGGCCTCAAGCGCCTATATGTACTCGACCTATGAAGAGGAGTGCGAGGCGTTGCCCTCGGATCGCGACAAGATAATGGTGCTTGGCGGCGGCCCCAATCGTATTGGTCAGGGGATAGAATTCGACTACTGCTGTGTGCATGCGGCCCTAGCGATGCGCGAGGACGGTTACGAGACGATTATGGTCAACTGTAATCCAGAGACCGTCTCCACCGACTACGATACGTCTGATCGCCTCTACTTTGAGCCGCTGACCTTGGAAGATGTGCTGGCCATCGTCGATGTGGAAAATCCCAAGGGTGTGATCGTCCAGTTTGGCGGGCAAACACCCCTTAAGCTTGCCGACGACTTGGCCCGTCTAGGCGTGCCCATCATTGGCACCAGTCCCGATGCCATTGACCGAGCCGAGGATCGAGAGCGTTTTCAGAAGCTGGTTGAAAAGCTGAAGCTTCGTCAGCCGTCCAATCGTGTGGCATCCGAGACGGAGCAGGGCGTGGAGCGTGCCAGAGAAATCGGCTTCCCAATCATTGTTCGACCCTCCTACGTTCTGGGCGGTCGAGCCATGGAGCTGGTCTATAACGAGGACGAGCTGCGTCAATACATGCAGGGGGCGGTAGATGTGTCCAACGATGCGCCCGTGCTGCTGGATCGCTTCCTAGATCAGGCCATTGAGGTGGATGTGGACGCGGTGTGCGACGGCGACCAGGTGGTGATTGGCGGCATCATGCAGCATATCGAACAGGCTGGCGTCCACTCAGGCGACTCGGCTTGCTCTCTTCCTCCCTACAACCTGCCCATGACGACTCAAAACCTAATTCGCGAGCAGGTGAGAGGCATCGCTCTGGAACTTGGCGTGATTGGCTTGATGAATGTGCAGATGGCGGTGCAGGGTGATGACATCTACGTCCTTGAAGTGAACCCTCGTGCCTCCCGGACGGTGCCCTTCGTATCCAAGTGCATTGGTACCTCTCTGGCTAAAGTTGCCGCTCGCTGTATGGCGGGGACCCGGCTGGTTGAACAGAACTTCACTCAAGAAGTGATCCCGACCGCCTACCACGTCAAGGAATCGGTATTCCCCTTCAACAAGTTCATAGGCGTGGACCCTATTTTGGGCCCCGAAATGAAATCGACCGGGGAAGTCATGGGCGTGGGCGAAAACTTCGGGGCGGCCTTTGCCAGGGCGTCCCTAGGGGCCGGAGATCAGCTGCCCGACGGGGGTCGCGTATTTCTCAGCGTAAAGGATTCAGACAAGGCGGGCGTGGTAGATGTGGCCAGGGCGCTGCTGGATCTGGGCTTTAGCATCGTCGCGACGCGCGGAACGAAAAAAACCCTGGATGATATGGGCATGGCTTGCGACGTCATCCAGAAGGTCAACGAGGGTCGGCCTGATGTTTCGGACATGCTCAAGAATGAACAGATTGATCTTATTATCAATACAACCGAGGGACGGCAGTCTATTGCCCACTCAGCGGTCATACGGAGGCTCGCGTTGCAGAATAAGGTTTGCTATACCACTACATTGACGGGCGGCGAGGCATTTTGCATTGCGATGCGCGAAGGTCTCGGCGAGAAAGTAAATAGCTTACAGGGTTTGCATAAACGCCTGGGGGAAGCGAATAGCTAAATGCCTAATCCAATGACGACCAAGGGTGCGGATGATCTGCGAGAGGAGCTCGCTCATCGAAAGACCGCGCTGCGGCAAGAAATCACTCAGGCTATTGCCGAGGCCAGAGCGCACGGTGATCTGAAAGAAAACGCCGAATATCACGCTGCTCGAGAGCAGCAGAGTTTTAATGAAGGACGCATCCAAGAAATCGAGGGCCGACTGGCTGACGTTCAGGTGATCGACGTCACGAAGATTCCCGAAACCGGCAAGGTCATTTTTGGTGCCACGGTCTCCCTGTTCGACCTTGAGACGGAGGAAACTCAGCGTTACTGCATCGTCGGTGAGGATGAAGCCGACCTCAAGCAGGGTAAGATTTCTGTTATGTCCCCAATTGCTCGAGCCCTTATCGGAAAATCAGTGGACGATGTTGTGACCGTGGCTACGCCTGGCGGCAGCCGCGAGTATGAAATCACAGAGGTCGCCCACATCTAGGTCTGGCGTGAGCTGATAAGTCCAGCTGGCTCACAGGCCACGATCTAAAGCTCGAGATAGCGGGCAATATTAGATAGATGCGGGTTGGGCTTAGGGTTTCGTCGGTACAGAATGGCTACCTTGCCTATCTTTTGCAGCACCTCGGACGCAGTAGCCTTGGCCAGAGCCGCTAGCGTCGCCGTTCTGGTATCCCTATCCGTTTCATGCACTTTGATCTTAATCAGCTCGTGGTCGGTAAGGGCTCGCTGGGTTTCTTCAATGATAGCCTCTGTCATGCCTTTATCGCCGATGGCGACTATGGGGCTGAGATGATGGGCGATCCCGCGAAGGGATTTCTTCTGTTGCGTCGTTAAGGCAGATGTTGTCATAGGTATATGCTAATACAGATGTTGGGCGAATCGAAAAAAATTGGTCTGGGAAGTGCGCTTTATGGTGAAACGCAGTAAATCGAGCGATCGCTGGCTACAGCGCCAGCGCAAGGACTACTTTGTGAGGCAAGCCCAAGAAGGTGGGCACGTATCTCGCGCCCACTTTAAATTGGAGCAGCTAGACCAACGTTTTAAATTGGTGCGATCGCGGTCACGTATCCTGGAGCTGGGCGCGGCGCCCGGTGGCTGGACTCATTACCTGGAGCAAAGGGCGTCCCAAGGGTTGCTCATCGCTGTAGACCCGCTTCCGATCACCAGTGCCGAGGCAACTCACGCCATAAGCGGCCTAGCTGGGGAGGCAGAGGTGGACGACGCTATTGACCGAATCTTGGACAATCGATCCCTAGACCTTGTTTTGTCCGATATGGCCCCGAACATCTCAGGGGTGAGAACAGTGGACCAGGCGCGAGCCATGGACTTGGCCGATATCGCCCTGCACGGCGCGTCAAAGTGGCTAAGGCGAGGCGGGTCGATGGCGATCAAAGCCTTTCAGGGCGAGGGTTTAGAGGCATGGCTGAAGGCCCGAAAAACCGAATTTGAGCGAGTTCAAATGACAAAGCCCAAGGCGTCGCGGCCTGAATCAAGGGAGGTTTTCATCGTCGCTTTAGGTTTTAAAGGGGAGGAAGCGCCCGAAATTGAGTAGCGACAAATTCACCTTTCTTTGCAACTATGTGATGTAAATTGAAAATAGGGCGCCCAGGATGGCGTCGAGAGGTGGGGAGCGACAGTTTTCCGTCCTGCCAAAGGCAGAAACACAATGGTAAAGGGCTGATGTAGCCGCCACGAGACAGCGCCGGAACGATCGGCTGCTGGTGGAGAAAAAAGAGGTAAGTCCCGTGTCGGATATGGGAAAAAACATAGTTCTGTGGCTGATCATTCTGGCTGTATTGCTCACGGTGTTCAGCAACTTCAACGTAAACGAGCCTGTTCAGCCGGTGATGTACTCGGAGTTCATCGAATCGGTTGAGCGCGGCGAGGTCGTAGAGGCGACGATCCAGGGCGATAAGATCATTGCCACGGACCGCTCAGGCAACCGCTACACGGTTGTTGGATCCGCAAAGGACCCCCAGCTAGTGGGGCAATTGCTGGAACGCAACGTGGCCTTCAAATTTGTTGAAGAAGAGGGTCCCAATTTCTGGTCTCAGCTGTTCTTGGCCAGCTTCCCCATTTTAATCATTCTGGCTGTGGCCATGTTCTTCATGCGCCAAATGCAAGGCGGCGGTAGCGGCCGAGGCGGCCCCATGGCGTTTGGCAGAAGCAAGGCAAAACTCCTGTCAGAAGACCAAATCAAAACGACTTTCGCCGATGTGGCCGGGGTCGACGAAGCGAAGGAAGATGTTCAGGAACTGGTGGAGTTTCTGCGCGACCCAGGGAAATTTCAGCGCCTGGGCGGGCACATTCCTCGAGGCGTACTGATGGTGGGCCAGCCCGGCACCGGTAAGACGCTGCTGGCCAAGGCCATAGCGGGAGAGGCAAAGGTGCCTTTCTTTTCTATTTCAGGATCAGACTTTGTGGAGATGTTTGTCGGTGTGGGCGCATCGCGTGTGCGAGACATGTTTGAGCAGGCGAAAAAGCAGGCGCCCTGCATCATCTTCATCGACGAGATCGATGCCGTGGGCCGTCACAGAGGCGCCGGTCTTGGTGGTGGTCACGATGAGCGTGAGCAAACCCTGAACCAGCTGCTCGTGGAGATGGATGGTTTCGAGGGCAACGATGGCGTCATCGTTATTGCGGCCACAAACCGCCCCGACGTTCTCGACCCCGCACTTTTGCGTCCTGGGCGTTTTGACCGACAGGTAGTCGTGGGTTTGCCGGACATTCGTGGTCGTGAACAGATCACCAAGGTGCACATCCGTAAGGTGCCTGTCGCCGATGACGTGGACGCCAGCATCCTCGCTCGCGGCACGCCAGGATTTTCAGGCGCCGATCTGGCGAACTTGGTGAACGAAGCCGCACTCTTTGCCGCCCGAGCGGGCAAGCGTCTGGTGGGCATGGACGAATTCGACAAAGCGAAGGACAAGATCATGATGGGCGCGGAACGCAAGTCCATGGTCATGTCGGAAAAAGAAAAGCGCAACACGGCCTACCATGAGGCGGGTCACGCCATCGTGGGTCGGCTAATGCCGGAACATGATCCGGTCTATAAGGTAACGATCATTCCTCGCGGGCGCGCCCTGGGCGTCACCATGTTCCTACCTGAGGAGGATCGCTACAGCATGAGCCGGCAAGGGATCATGTCGCAAATATCGAGCCTGTTTGGTGGGCGTATTGCGGAAGAAATGACCCTCGGGCTCGACTACGTCACCACCGGTGCGTCCAACGACATTCAGCGAGCGACTCAGCTGGCTCGCAGCATGGTCACCAAGTGGGGGCTATCCGAACGCATGGGGCCGTTGATGTACGATGAGGACGACGGTGAGGTCTTTCTTGGTATGTCTGCCGGGACAAACCCTAAAGCTCACTCGCCGGAGACTGCCCGGGCGATTGATGAGGAAGTCCGATCCATCGTGGACCAGTGCTTTACCAACGCAAAAAATATTCTGACCGAGAATATCGATAAGCTGCACGTAATGGCCGATGCGCTGATGGAATTTGAAACGCTATCTTCCGATCAGTTGGACGACATCATGGCGGGCGGAAAGCCAAGACACCCAAGCGATACGCCACCGCCCGCAGGCAAGGTGAACAACGCTGAGGAATCTCCTATCGGTGGGCCCGCCGAAGAAAGCTAAACGGTGCGGCCCCGGGTACTGATTTGCAGCGGTCATACGCTCACCTTCGACCGGCCTCGTCTCATGGGGGTGCTCAATATCACCCCCGACTCCTTCTCCGATGGCGGCCAGCTCTTTCAAGACGGTGAAGCCCGCCTGGATAGGGTACGCACTCAGGCCTTGGCCATGCTGGAGGCCGGGGCCGATGTCCTGGATATTGGTGGCGAATCTAGCCGGCCTGGGGCGGAGGCCGTATCCGAGGCCCAAGAGCTAGCGCGGATAGCGCCGGTATTAGAGGCGCTATCGGACCTGCCCTGCATTCTCTCAGTAGATACCTACCATCCTGGAACGGCTCGGCATGCTGTCAAGCACGGTGCGTCAATGATTAACGATATCACTGGGGGGGAAGACCCAGACATGCTGGGTGTCCTTGCAGAATCCGACGCTGCCTATGCCTTGATGCACATGCAGGGCCGACCCAGGAGCATGCAGGCGGCGCCTCGCTATGACGACGTTGTTACAGAGGTTGGCGCGTTCCTTGCTGAACGCTTGGGCCGATGTCTTCAATCTGGCATTGCCCGTAATCGGTTGATGATTGATCCAGGCTTCGGCTTTGGCAAGACCCTGGAACACAACCTAGCGCTGCTGCGATCCCTAAACCAAATCAGAGTGGAGGACCGGCCGGTGCTGGTTGGGCTGTCGCGAAAATCCATGCTAAAGGCGATTACCGGACGAGAGGTTGAGGACCGATTGGCAGGTAGCCTCGCGTTGGCCGTCCTCGCTACTCAGGGAGGTGCCGATATGCTGAGAGTGCACGATGTCGCGGAAACCCAGGATGCGCTAAAGGTGCTTGGAGCCCTTGCTACCCTCGCATAAGGCTTGCGCTATCTTCAGTTTGGGTCATTGATTAGACTACGCCGTGCACAAGGCCTACTCGGGGGAAATATGGGACGCAGATACTTTGGTACCGACGGTATTCGCGGGAAGGTCGGTCATGCCCCCATTACGCCCGATTTTTGTCTACGTCTTAGTTGGGCCGTTGGTCGAGTGTTTGCTCAGGGAGGGCATCGTCCCCACATTTTGATTGGCAAGGATACGCGCATTTCCGGGTACATGCTGGAATCCGTTATGCAGTCAGGCTTAGTTTCCGCTGGCGCGGATGTCAGCCTGCTGGGTCCCATGCCTACGCCGGCGATTGCCTATCTAACGCGAGCGTTCAGTGCAGAGGCCGGGATAGTGATCAGCGCTTCCCACAACCCTTACGACGACAACGGCATCAAGTTCTTTGACGCGGCGGGTAACAAGCTGAGTGATGATGTTGAAGAGCAGATTGAGGCGCTGTTAGAGGAACCCATGGCCTTCGAGTCCTCTGAGCGTCTCGGTCGCGCGGCACGGATTGAAGATGCTGCTGGCCGTTACGTAGAGTTTTGTAAGAGCTGTGTCGTTCGGGGCACGAGCCTTCGCGGTTTCCGAATTGTCCTAGACTGTGCCCACGGGGCGACCTACCAGGTTGCCCCGAAAGTTTTCACAGAGTTAGGCGCCCAGGTGATCCTTACCCACGCTGATCCGGATGGGTTCAATATTAACGATCACTGCGGCTCAACTTATCCCAAGGTACTCCAGCAGCGTGTTATCGAGGAAGAAGCCGATCTCGGTATTGCATTTGATGGGGATGGCGACCGATTGGTGATGGTCGACGCGGCCGGCCGATTGATCGACGGTGATCAACTGATTTTTGCGATAGCTCAATATAGAAAGTCGAAAGAACTGATGCAGGGCGGTGTGGTGGGTACCGTCATGAGCAATCTTGGCCTAGAACGTGCGCTGGGGCAGTTGTCCATTCCCTTTATCAGGGCTAGCGTGGGTGATCGCTACGTACTCAGCCATCTGCATCAAAACGGCTGGACCCTCGGGGGCGAACCCTCAGGTCATATTTTGACGCTGGATCTCACGTCAACGGGGGACGCCATCGTTGCTGCGCTGCAGGTGTTGGTTGCCATGCAAAATTCGGATAAGCCCCTAGCAGACCTAGTGTCTGGTATGGCCAAGGCACCCCAAATACTGCGCAATGTCCCCATAGATGCGCCCCAGGCGATATCCGGTCACCAAGAGCTTGTTCGACAGATATCTCTTTTCGAAGAGCGACTGGGACAGCGCGGTCGGATTTTGGTGCGGCCATCCGGCACCGAGCCTCTGCTGCGGATTATGGTAGAGGGTGAGGACGAGTCAGAGGTCGTTAGCATAGCCGATGCACTGGTAGATCGCGCTCTGGCTATAAGCGCCTGACCCTGCGGTCCAGTACTTGGCAATACAAAGGTCTGCGTATAACATGCTTCGCCCCGCGCCGAAGTAGCCGTACAAGAACGTCATGAACAAACGTCTGATCATTGCTAACTGGAAAATGCACGGTGATCTGGCGATGGCGAATGGCTTTGCAGCGGCACTGGGGCAGGTGAATACAGTGGAAGTGGTGGTGATGCCGCCTATGGCTTACCTCCAAGGGATGGCTGAGGCAGCCGCAGGCCAGGTCGCCTTTGGCTGTCAGGATATCAGCCCCTTCGCGGAGGGCGCCTATACCGGGGATGTCTCCGCAAGAATGGCTTATGAAGTGGGTGCGCGTTGGGCACTCGTTGGTCACTCGGAGCGGCGAGTAGTGCATAGCGAGAGCGACCAGGATGTCGCGGCAAAGTGCGAAGCGGCCGTTGAGGCAGGGCTGAGCCCCATTGTCTGTGTTGGAGAGACCCAGCAGCAGAGAGACGCGGGCTTAGCGGTTGAGACCATCAGCGACCAGCTGGCGTCGATATGGCCCTTACTCCTGCAGGCGCCTGCCGCAGGCATCGCATATGAGCCGGTATGGGCCATTGGGTCTGGTCAAGTCGCCTCGCTGGAGGATGTGGCCGTCATGCATCGGTCGATTCGTGAGCAGATGAGGGCGTACGATGCTCGAATGCTCGAGAAGGTGCGTGTCATTTATGGCGGTAGCGTCAAGCCGAACAACGTGGGCGAACTGTTTACCGATGATGCCGTTGAGGGTGTCTTAGTGGGTGGCGCGTCCCTTGACCCTGAATCCTTCAGGGCCATTATTGATGTCGCTGCAGAGCAGGCAGCGGCCGAAAAGGAGTAGGATGGGCCCAACGCCGATCCAAGGTGAGTTAAACAAGAGAGAAGCAGATGTCCACAGTAGAGTTAGTCTTATTGACCTTGTTGATTATTGATTCCTTTGCGCTCACCGCGCTGGTGCTCATTCAGCAGGGAAAGGGAGCTGACGTTGGGGCAGCATTTGGCAGCGGCTCAGCCAACACAGTATTCGGTAGCTCAGGGGGCGGTGACTTTCTGACGCGCTTGACCACCTGGCTGGCCATCGCGTTTTTCGCCATAGCCCTTGGCCTTGCCTATACGGCTAAGGAGAGAGCGGCTAGTGGAGACAGAGCAGGCATTCCAACGGCGCCAGAGATACCGGCGGTGATGGCCGATGACGCCATGGAGGCGGATATGTCGCAGCCCATGGGGGAAGCGAATGATGCGCCTGTGGGGGACATACCGGAAATGTAGTGGGCTTCGTATTTGAGGTTCTTAACGGACAATCAATTAAAAGCGAGGCACAATAGAGCAGTTAAGCCGAAGTGGTGAAATTGGTAGACACGCTACCTTGAGGGGGTAGTGGGCTTATGCCCGTGCGAGTTCGAGTCTCGCCTTCGGCACCAAATCGATTCCCAAACAGCGCGATGGTTCAGTCGCTTGCGTCACCAAAATTACATCTATACAATGCTCGCCCTTGCTGATGCGGGGTGGAGCAGTCTGGTAGCTCGTCGGGCTCATAACCCGAAGGTCGTGGGTTCAAATCCTGCCCCCGCTACCACAAGGAAAACGTGCATAGTTACGTTTTGTCGGATCAGAGGAATCTGAACGACCCATCAGCGATAGGCTTCATGGATGTCTGCGTGAAACGTCTAATGAGGAGAGGCTTATCGTTCGAACGGCGGAGTGGCCGTTCGATAGTCGCGCGATTGTGATGGGCTTCGTGCCCATTTTTTATGCCCGAAGTTTAGGTATTCGAAACGGTGCTGGCGAAAAGTTTTTTTGAAAAATAAAGAGCTACAGATAGAGGATTTGATAGCACCCACCGTGGAATCGCTGGCCTGCAGCGTTTGGGGTGTTGAGTACGTGACGCACGGCAAAAATGTGCTGCTAAGGATTTATATCGATGCGGCAGAAGGAATTAGTGTGGATCTCTGTGCCGAAGTCAGCCGGCATGTGAGTGATCTGATCGATATAGAGGAAATAATGCCCGAGGCTTATACCTTAGAGGTGTCGTCCCCAGGGATGGATCGCCTGTTGTTCAAGGCAGAGCACTATGAGGCGCACGTGGGTGAAAAGATCGATATCAGGCTGAACTACCCTTTTGAGGGGCGAAAGAAAATAGTGGGCATGCTGGCAGGAGTGGAGGACGATTCCGCGGTCGTTCAGGACTCTGATACCGAGTACTTGCTGCCCTTGGAGAACATCAGAAAAGCACGGATCGTGCCGGTTTTTTGATGGGTCTAATGACTTTTTATCGAAGGACGATTTCATGAGTAAGGAAATTCTTCTTGTTGTCGAATCTGTTTCCCATGAGAAGGGGGTTCCAAAGGAAGTTTTGTTTGAGGCCCTAGAGTCGGCATTGGCCGTTGCCACCAAAAAACGGTACGGCGAACTATGTGAGTTCAGAGTGGCCATTGACCGCGAAAGCGGTGAGTACGAAACGTTCAGGACCTGGGAGGTTGTAGATTTTGATGATCTTCCAGAAGACGTCGAGGCTAATCCAGAGGCACATTACAGCCTGCCCCAGGCCCAAGAAAAAAAGCCCGACGCCCAGCTCGGAGATCATCTTGAGGAGCAGGTCGAGTCGGTAGAGTTTGGCCGAATTGCCGCGCAGACCGCAAAGCAGGTCATCGTGCAAAAGGTACGAGAGGCAGAGCGAGCCCAGATCATCGAAATGTATCAGTCACGCATCAACGAACTGATTGGCGGAACCGTCAAGAAGCTCGGGCGCGACAGCATTATTATTGACCTTGGAAACAACGCTGAAGGCATCCTGACCCGTGAGCACTTGATCCCGCGAGAGGTCTTTAGAGTGGGCGACCGCCTGCGCGCCATGTTAATTGATATCAGGCCCGAGAATAGGGGCCCCCAGCTGATACTTTCGCGCACCGCACCCTCAATGCTGATCGAGCTGTTTAAAGTCGAGGTGCCTGAAATTTCCGAGGACGTAATCCAGATCATGGGCGCGGCAAGAGACGCCGGCTCCAGGGCCAAGATCGCCGTGCAAACCAATGATGGCAGGATCGATCCCGTCGGCGCATGCGTCGGCATGCGAGGCTCCAGAGTTCAGGCGGTGTCCGGAGAACTCGCTGGCGAACGAATCGATATCGTGCTTTGGGATGATAATCCCGCCCAGCTGACGATTAACGCTATGGCGCCAGCAGAGGTGGCCTCTATCGTTTTGGACGAAGAGACCCACACCATGGATATTGCGGTAACAGAAGAAAATCTGGCCCAGGCCATTGGGCGCGGCGGGCAAAATGTCCGATTGGCCAGCGACCTGTGCGGTTGGTCGCTCAATATCATGACCGAAGAAGAAGCGGCTCAGAAGCAAGAAGAAGAATCGGTCAAATTCATCTCTGAGTTCATGCAGGCGCTGTCCGTCGATGAAGATGTGGCGGCAGTGCTGGTAGAAGAAGGGTTCACTACCCTTGAAGAGGTGGCCTATGTGCCGATGGAAGAGATATTAGCGGTCGAGGGTTTTGATGAGGAGATCGTCACCGAACTGCGTAATCGTGCCAAGGATGCGCTGCTGACAAAGGCGATAGCCAGCGAGGAGGCCCTCGGTGAGGGCACCCCAGCAGACGACCTCCTTGAGATGGAGGGCATGACCCGGAAGCTGGCCTTTACGCTGGCGGCTAACGAGGTGGTGACCATGGAAGATTTGGCAGAACTCGCGGTCCCAGAACTCTTGGATATTGAAGAACAATTGGACGAAGAAGAAGCAGCCCGCCTGATTCTCAAGGCGCGCGAGCCCTGGTTTGCAGAAGCGGAGGCTGAAGCCCAAGCGGTTGATAGTCAGTAACGAGTGGAAAAGGTTTGTCTATCGTAGAGCGCAGGGTAGCAGGAGATATTGATGGCTGAGGTGACGGTAAAACAACTTGCGGATAGTGTCGGTGCTCCAGTGGAGCGTCTGCTGAGGCAAATGCAGGAAGCAGGTCTTGCCCACCAGAAGGAGAACGAAGCTGTTAGTGAAGACGAAAAGCAGGTTCTCTTATCCTTTCTAAAGCGCAGCCACGGTGAAGCGGCGAAGCCGGCCGAGAAGATCACGCTAAAGCGTAAGAGCACGGGCACCCTGAAATCCGGCCAAGGCAAGGCTGGGCGAAACGTCACCGTAGAGGTTAGGCGCAAGCGGACCTACGTCAAGCGAAGCGAAATCCAGCCCGAGCTGAAGGACGAGGAGGCCGCCGCAGAAGCCACGGTCTCCCAGAGTGAAATTGAAGCGCAGCGAATCCAGCAGGAGGAGGCGGCTCGCAAGGCGGCTGAAGAGCAGACCAGACAAGCGGAAGCAGATCGCAAGGCCGAAGCCGAGCGGCGAGCTGAAGAGGAGCGTCTCGCTAAGGAAGAGGCGGTCAAGAAAGCTGAGCAAGAACGGGAGGCTGCTAAGGCTAAGGACGAACCAAAGCCAGCCCCTGTGGTTTCTGCTGCGGATATCCAGGCCAAGGAACAGTCTGAGCAGCGCGGGGGCAAGCGGGGACGAGGTCGTGAAAGATCGGCCCAGGGTCCAGAAAATAAAGGCCGCAGACGCGAACTCAGCCTAAAGTCGGAACGACGCACCAAGCGTAAGCAGCCCCAGCGCGGTACCCCCCTTCAGGTTGATCAACAGGGTGGTGAATTCAAGCCCACAGAATTTATTTCACGAGAGGTCGAAGTCGGCGAGGCGATAACCGTCGGTGAACTTGCTCAGGGTATGGCGGTCAAAGCCGGCGAGGTAATAAAAGTCCTGATGGGTCTTGGGGTTATGGCCACCATTAACCAGGCGGTGGATCAGGATACGGCATCACTGGTCATCGAAGAAATGGGCCACAAAATCAAGGTGGTTAGCGAGGATGCGTTAGAGGAAAAGCTTGAAGCCTCCTTAGAGATCGAAGGGGACCTATCGCCCAGGGCGCCAGTGGTGACGGTCATGGGCCACGTTGATCATGGTAAGACCTCCCTTCTTGATTACATTCGCAACACCAGAGTAACCGTTGGTGAGGCTGGCGGGATCACTCAGCATATCGGTGCCTACAGTGTCTCCATGGACAACGGCCAGGTGACCTTCATCGATACGCCAGGCCACGCGGCGTTTACCGCCATGCGCGCACGAGGCGCTAAAGTAACGGATATTGTTATTCTCGTGGTCGCAGCTGACGACGGCGTGATGCCTCAGACGGAAGAGGCCATACAGCATGCCAAGGCGGCGGAAGTGCCGTTGATCGTAGCCATTAACAAGATGGATCTTGAAGGTGTCGATCCGGATCGAATTACTAATGAGCTTGCTGCAAAGGATGTGATCCCAGAAGAGTGGGGGGGTGACACCCAGTTCCTTAAACTCTCAGCGCTTACCGGTGATGGTGTGGATAATCTGTTGGACGCCGTCCTGCTGCAGTCAGAACTCCTTGAGCTTGGGGCGATTGAAGAGGCGCCGGCTCAGGGCGTGGTCATTGAGTCCAGGCTTGATCGAGGACGGGGGCCGGTCGCCACGATCTTGATTCAAAACGGTTCGCTCAAGCAAGGCGATGTGGTGATTGCTGGCGAATATCATGGCCGCGTGCGAGCCATGATCAATGATAAAGGCGAAAATATCACCGCCGCAGGACCCTCTCAGCCGGTAGAGGTGCTGGGACTTAACGGAACGCCAGGGGCTGGTGACGAGTTCGCAGTGGTCAGCGATGAACGCTCGGCCCGGGATCTTGCAGAGTTTCGACGCGATAAAAATCAGGAGCGGGTGCAGGCGATGCAGCACGCCACCAAGCTCGACAACATGTTTGCCAACATGGCAGAGGGTGAGAGGCGAATCCTTAAGCTGGTAGTAAAGGCTGATGTTCGCGGCAGTCTGGAGGCCATCATCCAGGCCATGGCGGAAGTGGGAAATGATGAGGTCTCGGTTCAGGTGCTGGGGTCTGGCGTGGGCGGGATTTCCGAGTCCGATGCGACCATGGCCGCTACCTATGGCGCGACGGTGTTTGGCTTCAATGTTCGTGCAGATAACCGAGCTAAATCGTTACTCGAGAAAGAGGGCATAGAGCTTCGGTATTACAGCGTGATTTATGAACTCATCGATGATGTGAAGAAATCACTAACGGGAATGTTGTCTCCGGAAATCCGAGAAGAAATTGTCGGTATCGCCGAGGTGCGCGATGTCTTCAGGTCGCCAAGATATGGGCAGATCGCGGGATGCATGGTCACCGAGGGTACCGTCTTCCGGAATAAGCCAATCAGAGTGCTGCGTGACAATATCGTTATTTATGAGGGCGAGCTTGAATCGCTGCGTCGATTCAAGGATGACGTGACGGAGGTTCGTAACGGGACCGAATGCGGTATTGGGGTGCGAAACTATAATGATGTTCGTGCAGGCGATTTAATTGAGGTCTTCGACACCAAAGAAATCGCGAGGACGCTATAGCCTATGGCGAGGGACTTGCGGGTTGGGGATTTTATCCGTGATGAGATTGCGCAAATCCTGCATCGTCATATGCGCGACCCCAGGGTCGGAGACTTTGTAACCGTGAACGATGTTAGGGTGAGCAAGGATCTTTCTTATGCAGAGGTCTATGTCTCTTCGCTGCAGGTCGAGGACGAGCAGCAGCGTGAAGAGCTGATCGACGTGCTCAACCGAGCCGCCGGCTTTTTCCGGTCTGAACTGGCAAAAAGGCATACAATGCGCACCACGCCCAAGCCGCGCTTTCATTATGATGATGTGATGGATAGAGGGCCGCGCTTAGAAGAATTGATTGGCAGGGCGGTAGCGAGTGATGACTCCCGTCTTAGCGAGGACGGTGAGAATGGCGATGCCGCTTGATCCGAAAAAGACCAACAGGGCTAAGGGCGTGATGCGGCGACAGAGAGGGCGGCCAGTGGATGGAATCCTCATTGTCGACAAGCCCCAGGGCATGTCGTCTAACGAGGTTGTGCAGCGGGCCAAGCGGGCGTTCAATGCCAGGAAGGTTGGACATACGGGCAGTTTAGACCCTCTGGCCACCGGCGTTTTACCGCTGTGTTTTGGCGAGGCGACAAAGTTCTCTCAATATTTGTTGGATTCGGATAAGGAATACTGGACGCGAATTCGCCTTGGCGTCACGACGGAAACTGGTGATTCCGATGGGCGCGTCATTGCTGAGGGATCACTCGCCGGCGTGACTCGGGAACGCATTGAGGATGCGCTGCAGGAGTTTAGAGGAGCTATAGAGCAGGTGCCCTCCATGTACTCTGCACTTAAGCACAAGGGCCAGCCCCTGTATAAGTTGGCGCGCCAGGGAATCGAGGTTGAGCGTAAGGCGAGGACGGTTACAGTACACTTTAACGAGTTGGTTAAGTACGAAGGCGATAGCATCGAGCTAGAGCTGCGCTGCAGTAAGGGAACCTATGTACGCTCAATTGCGGAAGATTTGGGCAAAGCCCTGGGGTGCGGCGGGCACGTGATTGCCCTGCGAAGACGCGCAGCTGGGCCCTATCTGGAGCGGGCGGCGATAGCGTTGAGCGACCTGGACGGCGAGGCTCGTCCAGAGGCGCTGGATCGGTTATTGCTGCCAGTCAGCAGCGCGGTTGAGCATTGGTCCGGTGTTGATGTCAGTGAGGCTGCCGCGGACCGACTGCGACAGGGACAAATGGTTGAGCTGGCAGAGCCGCAACAGGGTGGCTGGGTCAGAATTTTTGAAACAGCCGAGGAGCCACACTTTCTCGGCGTAGGAGAAGTCTTACCGAATGGCCGGCTAGCGCCACGCAGGCTGGTTGTCAGCAAGGGTTAAGACGCAAGGACAATACATCGAACGACTGTCAATACGCGCGGTTTTTCGATCAAACGAGTAAGGCGTATTTAGGAGAAAAAAATGGCACTTACAGCCGAAAAGAAGGCCGAGATAGTTAAGGATTATCAACTTGAGGAGGGTGACACTGGGTCCCCAGAAGTTCAGGTTGCCTTGTTGACGCATAATATTAATACGCTCCAAAGCCACTTTAAGGAGCATCATAAGGATCATCACTCCCGTCGGGGCCTGATCCGAATGGTAAACCAGCGCCGCAAGCTCTTAGATTACCTAAAGAACAAGGACGCTACGCGCTACAGTAACCTCATTAAAAGCTTAGGGCTCCGCCGCTAGGCATCGATTCCACAGTAAAGACAAACGCAACGTAAAGAGACACCTATGGGAGGTATCAGTTTGAACCCAATTTATAAACAGTTTCAGTTTGGCGAAGACACGGTCATTATCGAGACAAACAAAATCGCCAAGCAGGCAACCGGGTCGGTTGTCGTGACCATCGGACAGACAGTGGTGCTGACCACTGTTGTTGGCGCGAAAAGCGCAAGACCAGGTCAGGACTTTTTCCCGCTTACCGTTAACTACCAAGAGAAGACTTACGCCGCAGGTAAAATTCCCGGCGGTTTCTTCCGTCGAGAAGGCCGACCTAGCGAAAAGGAAACGCTCACCTGCCGATTGATTGATCGGCCCATTCGCCCGCTATTTCCTAAAGGGTTTATGAATGAGGTTCAGGTGGTGTGCACGGTCGTTTCTACGGATAAGGACCAAGATCCAGATATCGCTGCGATGATCGGAACTTCAGCAGCCTTAGCGATCTCAGGCATTCCTTTCGCCGGTCCTATCGGCGCTGCCCGCGTCGGCTACATAGACGGTAGCTACATTCTCAATCCGGGATATGAAGCTCTGAAGGAAAGCCTGCTGTCTATGACGGTTGCGGGCACGGAATCTGCCGTCTTGATGGTGGAATCCGAGGCTAAGGAAATGACCGAAGACGAAATGCTGGGTGCCGTCTTGTTTGGTCACCAAGAGATGCAGTCGATTATTACTGCCGTAAAAGAACTCGCTGAGGAAGCTGGCAAGCCAGCGTGGGATTGGCAGGCAGAAGAAAAAGACGAAACGCTGGTCGAGAAAGTCAGCGAGGCGGTACGCGCAGACTTAGGCGAAGCCTATCGAATCGTCGATAAAATGCAGCGGCAAGAGCGCGTTGGTGAAATCAAGTCCTCCGTGCTGGAACAATTGTCCGGCGGGGAAGCGTCGGAATACGCCAGTGACGAGGTTGCGGGCGTGTTCAGTAAAGTCGAGAAAGACCTGGTGCGCCAGCGAGTCCTCAACGGCGAACCGCGGATCGATGGACGCGATTTGCGTACAGTGCGAGGTATCGAGGTGGAGGTCGGGCTATTGCCTAAGGCCCACGGCTCCGCCCTCTTCACGCGTGGTGAGACTCAAGCACTCGTTGTGGCGACCCTGGGTACGTTGCGCGATGCAGCGATGATTGATGCACTAGAGGGATCCTACAAAGATACCTTTATGCTCCACTACAACTTTCCCCCTTACAGCGTGGGTGAAGCCGGGTTCATGAGTGGGCCGAAGCGGCGCGAGATCGGGCACGGGAAGCTGGCTCGACGCGGCATAGCCGCCTCGTTGCCCAATGCCGAGGATTTCCCTTATACGGTGCGCGTTGTTTCTGAAATCACCGAGTCCAATGGCTCCAGTTCCATGGCCAGCGTTTGTGGCTCTTCGTTGGCGCTTATGGATGCGGGCGTTCCGCTGAAAGCGCCGGTGGCCGGCGTGGCCATGGGGCTCGTTAAGGAAGGCAACCGGTATGCGGTGTTAACGGACATCCTGGGCGACGAGGATCACCTGGGAGATATGGACTTCAAAGTAGCGGGAACGGCGAATGGCGTGACGGCGCTGCAAATGGACATCAAAATCGACGGTATTACCGAAGAAATCATGGAGGCAGCCTTGGCTCAAGCCAACGAGGCACGCCTGCATATTCTCGATGAGATGAACAAGGTAATCAGCAGCTCAAGGGCTGAATTGTCAGAGAACGCACCAGCCATGGTGACGATCAATGTTCATCCAGACAAGATTCGGGACATCATCGGCAAGGGTGGCGCCACCATCCGATCAATCGTTGAAGAAACCGGTGCGGAAGTCGATATCGATGACGATGGAAGCGTCCGAATTTATGCCGAGGACGGCGCCGCGAAGGATGCTGCGGTGCTGCGGATCGAAGAGATCACGGCTGAAGCTGAAGTAGGCCGCATCTATCACGGAAAGGTAGAGCGCATCGTTGATTTCGGTGCCTTCGTGAACATCCTGCCGGGCAAGGACGGGCTGCTGCACATTTCTCAAATTGCTGAGGAGCGTGTTGAGACGGTGACCGACTATCTGAGCGAAGGGCAAGAGGTAGACGTGGTCGTCCTAGACGTTGATCAGCGCGGGCGGATCAAGCTCTCCATTAAGGAACTGAGCAACTACCAGGATCATGCTGAAGAGGACTCAGCAGAGGCGTAGGGAACAGGGCGGCGACAGACCTGTCGCCGCCCGCTATGCCTGCTTTCGGTTAGTAATCAAATCCTCAACCACGCTGGGGTCCGCTAGCGTAGACGTGTCGCCTAAGTTGTCGAGTTCGTTCGCAGCTATTTTTCGCAGGATGCGCCGCATGATCTTTCCTGATCGTGTCTTCGGCAGGCCAGGGGCAAACTGGATGAGGTCCGGCTTGGCAATGGGCCCGATCTCCTTTCTCACCAAACTGAGTAGCTCGCCTAACAACGCTTCCTGGTCGGTGTCATCACCAACCATCAGCGTTACATAGGCATATATGCCTTCGCCTTTAATGTTATGTGGGTAACCCACGACGGCTGCCTCGGCCACGCTGCTGTGAAGCACGAGAGCGCTCTCCACTTCTGCGGTACCAATTCGGTGTCCAGAAACGTTCATCACGTCGTCGACTCTGCCTGTGATCCAGTAGTAACCGTCGGCATCTCTGCGCGCACCGTCTCCGGTAAAGTAGTAGCCCGGATAGGTGCTGTAGTAGGTATCGATGACTCGCTGATGGTCTCCATAGACGGTGCGTATTTGTCCAGGCCAAGCACCGGTAATCACCAGGTTGCCAACGGCCTCCTCATCCTCGATCAAGTTTCCCTCAGCATCCATCAGTGCGGGTTGAATGCCGAAGAACGGTTTGCTGGCAGAGCCGGGTTTGAGCCTCGTGGCGCCCGGGAGTGGCGTAATCATGATGCCCCCGGTCTCGGTCTGCCACCAGGTATCTACGATTGGGCATCGGCCATCACCCACTACTCGGTGATACCAGGCCCAGGCTTCAGGATTGATGGGCTCGCCAACGCTACCCAGCAGATGGAGCGAGCTTCGGGAGGATGACGTGACGAAATCATCCCCTTGGGACATGAGTTGGCGGAGGGCCGTTGGCGCCGTGTAAAAGATATTGACCTGATGTTTATCAACGATCTGCCAACACCGAGATGCGTCTGGGTAAGTGGGAATGCCCTCAAACATAAGGGTAGTAGCGCCGTTGGCCAGAGGGCCGTAGACAATATAAGAATGCCCGGTAATCCAACCCACGTCGGCAGTGCACCAGTAAATGTCGCCATCCTGGTAATCAAAAACATATTTATGAGTCATGGCAGCGTGCAGCAGGTAGCCACCTGAGCTGTGCTGAACGCCCTTGGGTTTGCCGGTGGAGCCAGAGGTATAGAGAATGAAGAGGGGGTCTTCGGCCTCCATGATTTCTGGGGTGGCAAAGGTTGCCTGACCGTCAGTCAATTCGTGATACCAGACGTCGCGACCCGCCTGGAACGGAACATCTGCGCCGCTCCGCCGCACCGTCACCACGGTATGCACATTGGGACACTGCAACAGTGCCTCATCCGCGTTGCTCTTGAGGGGGATGTGTTTACCTCCGCGAATACCCTCGTCAGCGGTAATGAGCGTTTGACAGTCTGAATCCAAAATGCGGTCCTTAAGGGATTGAGGCGAAAAGCCGCCAAAGACCACGCTGTGTATGGCACCGATCCGTGCACAAGCGAGCATGGCATAGGCTGCCTCAGGGATCATCGGCATGTAGATGCAGACGCGGTCTCCCTTGCCGACGCCCCTGGATCGCAAGCCATTGGCCAGTTGGCCAACCCGATCAGCAAGCGTTTGATAGCTGATGTGACAATCATCCTGGGGGTCGTCCCCCTCCCAGATGATGGCGGTTTGATCCGCCCTGTCCGCTAGGTGACGGTCTATACAGTTCACGCTGACGTTGAGTTGGGCACCTGAAAACCACGCAACATTGCCCTGAGGCATGTCTGCCTCAACCACTCGATCCCATTTACGATGCCAGTCTAGGAAGCCCTCTGCCTGCTCGGCCCAAAAGGTTTCTGGAGTCTCGATGGACTGACGATAGAGCGCCGTGTACTCCGCCTCATCGATCAAGGACCGAGAGGCCGTGGATGCGGGTACCTCATAGATATCTTGCATGCTTATTCCCCCAAATAATGAGCTAGGCTTCTGGCTTTATTGCCTTACCTTCTGAAGATGTTTGATCAACGCCCCAGTGGCTTGATCTTGGTTATCCGGCTCGGTGACGTCCTCCAGCTGGGCAAAAATAGGTCGGGCAAGATTTTTGCCCAGCTCCACGCCCCATTGATCAAAGGAATTAATATCCCACAGGGCTCCTAAGCTGAGTACCTTGTGTTCATAAATGGCAAGCAGCGCACCCATTTCTTGCGGTCCCAGTTGATCAAGAATGATGGTGGTGGAGGGGTGGCCGCCGGATACGCGACGATGTTCCTCTCCGCTGCCCTGGGGTACAAAGCCCATGGCCATGGCTTGGCCCTGGGCAATGGCGTTCGCATTAAGCCACCGATGATGCTCTGCGTACTGGTGTTCATCGGCTCCTACAAGGACAAAGTCGGCAGCGTATGCGCTGGTGCCTTGGTGCAGGAGCTGATGGTAGGCGTGCTGCCCATTACATCCGGTACCACCCCACAGAATCGGCATGGTGGGATAATCAATGAGGTTGCCATGTCGATCCACAGACTTACCGTTGCTCTCCATTTCTAGCTGCTGCAAATAATCGGGTAGCAGTGCCAGGCGTTCGTCGTAACACAGTATGGCGAGGCTGGTGCAGCCGAGAATATTGAAGTTCCAAAAGGCCAGCGCCGCCTTCAGGGCAGGCAGGTTGTCGAGGTCGGAGGTTTGCAGGAAGTGTCGATCCACAGTGCGTGCGCCGCGGAGCAGCGCATCAAAGTGATCGGGCCCGATCGCCAGGAGGACCGGTAAGCCCACGGCTGACCACAGCGAAAATCGGCCGCCCACCCAGTCCCATAAGGGGTAAATGTTCTGCTGAGGGATGCCAAATTCTTGTGCCGCGTCCACCTTGGCAGTGATGCCGATGAAATGCTGAGCCAAGGCGTTGACGTCCCCGGTGCGCTCCAGGAACCAGCTGCGCGCGCTGGCGGCGTTTACCTGGGTCTCCAGTGTGCCGAATGACTTGGAAACGACGATAAAGAGGGTTGTTTCCGGGTTTAGGTGCCGAAGTGCGGCGCTGAGGTCGCCTGCATCAATATTGGCCACGAAGTGGAAGCGAAGGTGCGAATCCTGGTAGCCCTCCAGCGCACGCACGAGCAGCTCCGGACCCAGGTGCGAGCCGCCAATCCCGATGTGGACGACATCTTCGATAGCCTTGCCCGTGCAGCCGCGCCAGCTACCGCAGCGAAGGCTCTCGGCGAGTGCGTAGAGGCGGTCCCGAGTGACCGCAATGGCCTCGGCGCGTTCCGAGGAAAGGCCTTCGATTCCATCGCGCAAAGCCGGATGTAAAACCGCTCGGTCTTCGGAAAGGTTAATGTTCTGTTCGCTAAAAAGAGCATCTCTAAGGGCATAGACCCCTGATTCACGTGTCAGTTTGGCAAGAGACTGAAGGGTCTCAAGGTCCACGTGCTGCCGACTAAAATCGATTAAACAGCCCCCAAGAGAATGCCTGAGTCTCTGGTTGCGCTGCTCATCCTTTAGCAGGACGCCTAGGGGTGTGGTTTCGAGTCTCGTCCCGTGGGCGAACAAAGGTGTCCAAGCTGGGTTGGTCATGAATTAAATCAGGGTCGGGTGGGGATTGAAGAATTGACGGGTGCCTTCCATATCGAAAATTTGATCCAGGAGGGCCGCGAAGTGCTCATCGTTGCTTGCGAAATCGATTTCTGCAGCATTGACGACAAGAATGGGGGCTTCGTCGTAGTAGTAGAAAAATTCTGCATACCGATCGGCCAGCGCGGTCAGATAGTCCAGTTCAATGCTCTGCTCAAAATCAAGCCCACGCTGGGAGACACGTCTTTGTAGGGTGGTGGCTGGCGCCTGCAGATAAACCACCAAATCAGGTTTGGGCGGGATAACGTTGAGGCTCTCTTGGATTTGCTGATACAGGGCAAACTCCTGAGGATCTAGGGTCAGCTTGGCAAAGAGCTCATCTTTTTCCATCAAGAAATCACAAACCAAATGACGGTCGAGAAGATCATGGCCAGGGATATCGGCAATCTGTCGAGCACGGTGTAGGAGAAAGAAGAGTTGTGTGGGCAACGCCTGACTGGCGCCCTCGGTGTAGAAGCGGTCTAGAAAGGGGTTCTCGGTGACGGGCTCAAGCATGAGCGGATAGTCGAATGCCTCGGATAACTTTTTGGCCAGCGTAGTCTTGCCGACCCCAATTGGGCCCTCAACCGCAATAAATTTGGGCACCGGTCTCGATCCGGCCTCTATGATTTGAGCCGCTGCGCGAGCCTTCATATCGGCGCTTAAGGCGGGGCCGCTCAGACTCGGATCGAATCCCTCGGCTGGGCGATAACTGGACGTTTGAGTTTCGATCACGCTTGCAAAATCGTCCTTGTGTGGCTCGTCCTAAGACACTCAACTATGGACAAGGCACCGAAATCCTTCAATAGGAAGTAGCCAGAATTCGTGACTCTTAAGAGACGCGACATGCTCGTGGCGTCACTGACTACCACCTCTGGGGCGCCTTTTTCTGCGTTTCCGCGGCACCCTCGGTAGCAAATCGATCATTTCCTGTTGCTTGGCTTCATCCTGCTCCTGATATTCAGTCCACCAGTCTGCGCACTCGCGCAGGGATTCCTCCTCCTCTGCACGCAAGCAGAGGAAATCATATCCTGCACGAAAGCGCCGATGAGCGCAGAGTTTCGCTACCCCTCGATGGTTGCGCTTTTCCAGGCGTTCCTGAATCAGCCATATTTCTCGTGCAAAGGTGCCAAACCGCCGAGGAATCGCAACATGAGGCTGCTGCTCTCGGAGGCTTGCCAGGGCAGGATCCTCCTCATTGGCCTGACGCTCATTTTGACGCGCCAAAAAGTCTTCCCACAGGAGCACAGCGATAAGAAACCCCGGGGTGACCGAAGCCCCTTGATGGATGCGTGCGTCGGTATTACGCATGGCGCTGAGAACAAGGTTGCTATCCGGCCGACACGTGGGAAACAGCGCAGTGGCCAATGGCGTATCTCGCATCGTCGACCAAATTGATTCGGCGTGCCCGGTCAGAAAAAGTTTGAGAAATTCGTCGAAGAGGCGGGCGGGCGGAACAGATTTAAGCCTAGCGGCACTGCCGTTAACCAAATCGAGGATAGAAGATTCGATGGTGAAATCTAGTTTTGCCGCAAATCTCAGCGCCCGAAGAAAACGCACGGGATCCTCTGCCAGACGCGTGGCGGTGTCGCCGATGAGTCGGATGTGCCCATCTTGGATATCCTGCACGCCGCCCACAAAGTCGATGATTTCTCCCGCCGCAGGGTCGTAGTACAGCGCATTGATGGTGAAGTCTCGCCGGAAGGCGTCCTGTTGAAGCGTACCGTACGCGTTGTCGCGGAGAATCATCCCCTGATGATCCTGAACGATGTTTTCGGATAGTGCCTGTCTAAAGGTCGATACTTCTATAAGCTCTCTACCCGCTCGAACATGAACAATGGGGAAGCGTCTGCCTACGATCCTTGAGCGCCTAAAAATCTTGCTGATCTGCTCTAGAGAAGCATCTGTGGCGACATCAAAGTCCTTGGGCTTGACGTCACAAAGTGCGTCTCGGATGCAGCCACCAACTAGGTAGGCCTGAAAGCCATTGGCGTTCAGTTGCTCGATAATATTTAACGCAGCCTGATCCAAGTCTTTGTTGCGAATCGAGTGATCGCGGAAACGGGTGGCTGTTGGTTCAGGGTTATGGGTCTGCAAGGTTATTGGGCCATCTCTCAAGAATCTGTTCTTGAGCCACGCTTGCGCGTTTTGCGGCGGGGTATTTGCAGCCTTTGCCGCCGCTCCCAAAGGCTTTTGCGACTAATCCCCAGCCGTTCTGCCAGTTCTGTCTCCGTGAGGAACTCTTCGTTCTCCTGCACAAAACGAACGAAATAGTCCTCAAGAGATGTTTGGCTGGGATCGGCCTTGGCCACCTCGGCCAAAGTCTCCTGTTTGGTAGGTTCGATGGCGAGAAGGGCCTGTGTGATTTCCGATCCTTCGTCGGCCAGAATAACCGCGCGCTCTATGGCGTTGCTCAATTCTCGAACGTTTCCCGGCCAGTGGTAACTCAGCATTGCCTGTCTTGCCTGCTTACCTAGGGCAAGGCCCGGTTTGTCCAATCGCCGGCAGGTCTCGTCCAGAAGGCGCTCACCAATCTCAATGATGTCTTGATGCCTGTTGCGTAGCGGCGACAGCTCGAAACAAATCACGTTCAGCCGGTAGTAGAGATCGGATCGAAAGTCTCCGCCTTCGGTGAGTACCTTTAGGTCGCGGTGCGTTGCGGCAATGATTCGAACATCTACCGGCGTAGACTCCGCGCTACCGACCCTGCGGTTCTCACCTTGGACAACCTGAAGCAGGCGCGCCTGGGCAGCAGCCGATAGTTCTGCGATTTCGTCTAGGAAGAGCGTGCCGCCATCAGCCGCTTCTACTAGGCCACGGCCAGCTTTTTGCGTGCTGTCGTAGGGCTGCACGCCAAACAACTCGGCTTCGATGAGGTCTGTGGGCACCGTGGCGCAATTGAGTGTAATTAGCGGTGTATGGGATCGCCGACTAACAGCGTGGATGCCCTTAGCTACAAGCTCCTTGCCGGTGCCGGATTGGCCAAGGATCAGGACCGAAGAATCAGTGGGTCCCACCTTCGCTATTCGTTGACGAAGGGTTTTCATGATCTCCGAAGAACCGATCATCTCAACCCTGGTGTTTTGATTTCGAGGGCGCAGCGGCTTTGCGGTAATCCGTTCGACAGACGCCATGAGGTCGCGAAGCTTTACGGGCAAGGAGAGATAATCTTTGGCCCCAGCCTGCAGCAGTGAAACGGATGCTTTGATCGAAGGGTCTTCCGCGAGAACGATAACAGGGGGCATGGTTTCGCAAGCGGAGGCCTGGTTCTCTAAGGCCTGGTCGGTAACGATGAGCACATCACACGAAGCGGTATTTGCCGATGCCAGGGCGTCAAAGGTAGAAACCGTTAAGCCTTGATTTCGCAAATCGGCAGCCAGCGGCTCGCGTCTTGCGGCGTCTTGATCGATGAGAGTTACGTTCGCCATGGGACAATGGTAACAAACCGGTATTTTTCCGTCGCTGCTGGATTAATGCTGCAGAGGGCGCACTCGGGCGTCCATAAATTGGGCAACATCATTGCAAAGGTCCAACATAGGCGCGTTCTCTGGGTACCGCATTGAGGTTCCAGTGGGCCACAGCCCAACCCAGCAAGTCCGCGATGTTGAACGGATGACTGGGCGGCGGATGGCCAAGGTAGCCTAGGGCCTGCCTCAGATTCTCCAGCGCTCGCTGGTTGTCTAACGCGGGCGCATGGCTTTGTTTTGACAACTTTGTGCCGTCTGGATGGCACAGCACGGGCAGGTGGGCATAGGTAGGCGTCGTCAATCCGAGACGCTCCTGCAGGTAGCGCTGGGGTGGCGTTGATGCCAGTAGGTCTTCGCCTCTCAGCACATGACTGATGCCCTGGCCATCATCTACCGCCGTGGCCAGTTGGTAGCTGACCAAGCCATCGCGACGCCAAATAATGAAGTCTCCACAGTCTTGATCCAGACGATATCTCTGAGTACCTAGATAGGCGTCTTCATAGGTCCGCTCGGCTTTATCTACGCTAATGCGAAGGGCTGAGTCCGGCCGGTATGCGACAAATTCTCGGCAGTTTCCGGGATAGGGGCCTGAACTGGCCAAGGAGCGGCGTGAGCAGCGACAGTAATAACACTCTGGTTCAAGTTGGCGTCGGGCTGATTCAAACTGCGCCTGATGTTCGCTTTGGCGCTGAATAGGTAAGTCGCCGCTGAGGCCATGGGCCTCGAGTCCTGCCAGGATAGCCTGCTCCGCGCCAGCCATAGCTCGTGGCGGATCAATATCGTCAATACGGACAAACCACTTGCCGCCCTGGCTCTTGATATCGCAGAAGCTTGCCAGTGCAGTGGTCAGGCTACCCATATGAAGCGGCCCTGTAGGAGAAGGGGCGAATCTGCCGACAACCATAGGAAGCAATGACCGGCCTGGGGCCTAGCCGTGAATTTGGCGTTCCCTGATTTCGTCAAGAGACTTGCAGTCAACGCACTGGTTAGCCGTTGGCCTTGCCTCTAGGCGACGCAACCCAATTTCAATGCCACAGGTATCGCAATAACCGTAGTCTTCCAAATCCAGCAGCTCGATGGTCTTGTCGATCTTTTTAATGAGCTTTCTCTCACGATCGCGGGTACGAAGCTCGATGCTGAATTCTTCTTCTTGGGTTGCTCGGTCCGCAGGATCAGGGAAGTTGGCCGCATCGTCCTGCATATAGTTGACCGTGCGGTCAACTTCCTCCATCAGCTCTCGACGCCAGTTCACTAGAATCTCGCGTAGGTGGGCGAGTTGGCCCTCACTCATATAGGCTTCACCGCGCTTAAGCTTATAAGGGGTGAAGTTCCTAAACTGGGAATCTTTAACGGTGGTCGTTTTGCTCTTCCTCGTCCCTGTGGAGGAGCCTTTTTTGACCGCGGGAGTAGCCTTTAAGTCAGCCGCCATGTCCTTTCCTTTAATCCTCGGGCTTAGAAGCCCTAAACCGAGAAGGGCGCGTAAGCTACCAGAACATAGCGCCGAAAACTACTCCTTCATCGTGACGTTTTGGTGAAGCAAAAAATGCAGACAATGTGCGAAGATGCGGTCTTTCATTGGGATCAGAGATGTTCGCCACGCGTTGTGAAGAAATAGCGCCCTTTACGGTCATGCAGCTTTTGCAGCGGGCTGCGGAGCTGGAAGCGGAGGGTCAGCGGGTTGTGCACTTCGAAATCGGTGAGTCGGATTTTCCGACGGCGACGCCGATTTTGGACGCGGCGACAATGGCGCTGAAGCACGGTAGAACAAAGTATACCCCTGCCCAAGGCATCCCCGAGCTGCGTGCCGCCATCAGCAGCTTCTATGCGTCAAACGGCGTGGCGGTTGCTGCGGATCGCATTATTGTTACTGCGGGCGCAAGTGGTGGTTTGGTGCTGTTGGCATCTCTGCTGCTAAATCCCGGCGATGAGTTGCTGATAACCGATCCTGGCTATCCCTGCGACGGTGTCTTTGCGCACCTTGTCGGTGCCCGACCACGGTCGCTGCCGGTGACGGCGTCCGGGCGTTTCCAACCGACGCCTGAATCTATTCAAAAGGCTTGGAGCGATCGCTGCGCGGGCATGCTGCTGGCGTCGCCGACAAACCCAACAGGAACTATGTCCTCGCGCCTGGAACTGGATGGCATCATCAAGACCGTGGCGGCACAGGGTGGCTTTTTCATTCTCGATGAAATCTATCAGCATCTTGTCCATAGGCCCCGTGATTATTGCAGTGGCCTTGAACTCAGCGATGACATTTACGTGCTGAATAGTTTTTCCAAGTTCTTCGGTATGACGGGCTGGCGGCTTGGTTGGGTGGTGGTGCCACAGCAGGCAGTGGCCCCGATAACGAAACTCGCCCAGAACCTCTTTATCTGTCCAAGTGCGCCTGCGCAATACGCGGCATTGGCTGCCTTGGAGCCAGAGGCTATGTCGATTCATGCCGAGCGACGAGACATTTTCGCGGATCGTGCTGCAGCACTGAGCCAGCGGCTCACTGCTCTGGGTTTCACGATACCCGTGATGCCCGATGGCGCATTCTATCTGTATGTCGATGTCACCCATACGGGGATGGATGCCACCGAATTTTGTTGGCGACTCATGAACGAGTACGCTGTTGCCGTCACGCCGGGTACAGACTTTGGCAAGGTTGATGCGGATCGGTACGTGAGATTCGCCTACACCAACGACCTTGCGTCCATAGATTTGGGTTGCGCGCGCATTGCTGAGGCGCTGCAGGCCTGGGGCGTTGCCCCTTGAACTTGCCAGCGCTCACATCAGGATTGTTGGAGAGACGGTACAAACGTTTTCTCGCAGACATTTTGCTGGTAGACGGCACTCAGATCACCGCCCACTGCCCTAACACAGGGGCCATGACAGGCTGCGCGACCCCCGGGAGCCGCTGCTATTATTCGCTAAGTGATAACCCGAACCGGAAGTACGCGGCGACGCTAGAACTTGTGGAAACCGATCAGGGCTTGGTCAGTGTGAATACCAACCGCGCTAATGCCCTGGTAGGGGAAGCGCTGAGGGCGAATCGAATACAGGAAATTTCGCCCTGCGCCGACGTTCGTGCTGAAGTTAAGATTCCCCAGGGGAATGGCCGCTTCGATTTCTTCGCGACATCGAAAGGCACCCCGATCTATATCGAAGTGAAAAGCGTCACGCTGCATCAGGGTCTGGGTATTGGCGCCTTCCCGGATGCAGTCAGCGTTCGGGCCTTGAAACACCTTCAAGCGCTGATGCAGGTGGTGGCGGATGGTGCCCGCGGAGTGTTGATCTTCTGCGCGCAACACCAGGGTATCCGACAGGTGCGGGCAGCTTCTGAAATCGATGCAGAGTATGCCGCCGGGCTTCAACGGGCGATCCAGGCCGGCGTTGAAGTCTATGCCTACGGGTGCTCTATGAATCTAAAAACTATTGTTTTAGACGAGCCGCTGCCGCTCCTAGAAACCTAGGGTCTCAGAAAAACTCCGCGAAAAGGCGTTGGTATGCTTCTCGTGACTCCAGTCTCGCGCCATATTGGGCCACAATCCTTGCGGCGGCGAAGTTCCCAAACGCAGCAGCCTGCGGGGGTTCTGCGCCTTTGAGCCTGGCGGCAAGACAAGCGCCTGCATAAATGTCGCCCGCTCCGTTGCTGTCTTTCGCGACGGCCCTGATGCCTGGCAGGGTCTGATGGCCCCGTGGGCCGTAGACCGTGGAACCTTTAGCGCCCAGGGTGATGTAGAGTTCTGGTGCGATATCCAATAATTCTCTGGCTGCAATATCGAGTCGATCCGTCTTGGCCCAGGTGAGCGCTTCCTCAAGGTTGCAGAACAAAATGTCCAAACCGTTGCCCATGATGCTTTCCAGCGCCTCTCTAAAAAAAGAAACCATGGAGACATCAGAAAGCGTTAGCGCCACGCTTAAGCCATTGGCCCTGGCATGGTGGTGAGCGTTCATGGCAGCGCCAACGTTCTCTGAGGAGGAACTCAGATAACCCTCGATGTAGAGGAGGCGAGATTGGCCAATCAGCTCGCCGTCGACTTTTTTGCCATCAAGCTGGGAGGAAACCCCCAAATTTGTGCACAGTGTCCTCTGAGCGTCCTGGGAGACGATGACCAGGCACTGGCCTGATTGACCACCTGTATCGTTCTTGGCCGCGAGTTGGGTCAGGCCAATATTGGCGGCCTGCATTTCTTGTCTGAAAAAACGGCCGTTCTCATCGTCTGCGAGCCGACAGGCATAACCTGCTCTAAGACCAAACGCTCCGCCCGCGTAGACTGTATTGGCTGCAGAGCCCCCTCCAAAGCGTCGCAGTTCGACCCCCTGCAGGGCGTGCATAAACTCACCCATCTGATGGTCGTCAACGAGGGTCATTTGTCCCTTGGGAAGGGAGAATTGACGCAGAAAGCTGTCGTCCAAAGAGGCCTCATTGTCCACGATGGCGTTGCCGATGCCGTAAATATCCAGCAGCGCTCGCTGATTCATCATTCTCGTATCCCTGTGGCGGCGTGTTTATACATGCATGAGCTACGAGTTGATCGCTGCAAAAGCCCGATCGGCGGCGTCAAGGGTCTGCTGGACTTCTGCCGTGTTGTGCGCTGCTGAAAGAAAACCGGCTTCAAAGCCTGAGGGAGCCAGATAGATCCCGCTATCCAGCATGTGATGAAAGAAACGGTTGAAGGACTCGATATTAGATTGGGCAACGTCATCATAATTTTTGACTTCATCGCGATCAAAGAAAAAGCTGAACATGCCGCAGACGTGGTTCTCGCAAAGCTGAATGCCGTGTTTTTTTGCAAGGGCCATCATGCCTGACACCAGATGTTCGGTGGTCTGGCTTAGGTGCTCGTAAACGTCCGCAGTCAGATGGTTCAGGGTCGTGAGGCCCGCCGCCATGGCGAGGGGGTTACCGGATAGCGTTCCCGCCTGGTAGATGGGCCCATTTGGCGCAATCTCGTTCATGATCTCACGCTTGCCGCCAAAGGCTCCCACGGGCAACCCACCACCCACTATTTTCCCAAGGGTGGTGAGGTCTGGTCTGACGCCATAGAGCTCTTGGGCGCCCCCGGGGGCTACCCTGAACCCGGTCATTACCTCGTCGAAAATCAGTACGCTGCCAAATTTGTCAGTGACGTCCCGAAGACAGGAAAGGAAGCCCTCTGTGGGGGGGATACAGCCCATGTTGCCGGCTATGGGCTCCACGATGATGCAGGCGATTTGATCGCCAAACTTTTCAAAGAGCGTGGTGACTGCCTCGGGGTCATTGAAAGGGATAGTCAGCGTGCTGGCAGCCAAGGCCTCGGGTACACCGGGAGAGTTGGGTAGGCCTAGCGTCAAAACGCCGCTGCCGGCTTTGACCAGCAGTGAGTCTGAATGGCCGTGGTAACAGCCTTCGAACTTAACGATCATATCCCTGCCGGTATACCCTCGAGCAACGCGGATGGCGGACATGGTCGCCTCAGTACCGGAGTTAACCATGCGCACACTTTCCATGCTGGGCATGATTGCTATGATTTTTTCTGCCAGCTCTATTTCGATTTCGGTCGGTGCGCCGAAGCTCAAGGCGCGTTGGGCTTGGTCGACAACGGCTTCAATAATCGCTGGATGGTTATGGCCAAGAATCATCGGTCCCCATGAGCCGATGTAGTCGATGTATTGGTTGCCGTCAACATCTTGGATGAAAGCGCCGCCAGCGGATTCAAAAAAAACGGGCTCGCCTCCGACCCCCTTGAAGGCGCGAACGGGGGAGTTCACGCCGCCGGGTATGGATTGTCGAGCGCGCTCGATCAGAGAGGTAGAAGTTTTTCGTTGCTTAATCAAAATTTGGTTCTCTGTTATTACAGGGTCCGTGGCTCGATCACGGGATTGAAAATCGGCCCTTAGCGGCGATATCAAAAGGGCTTGATGACGACCAGCAGCACTGCCGGCACGAGTATAAAGACTGGCACCTCATTGAAGACGCGAAAGTACTTCTCTGATCGGTTTTGCTCGCCTCTCTCAAAAGCCTTGATGATACTGAGGCAGACGTGATGGTAACCCACCAGGGCAACGACAAGGGCAATCTTGATCCACAGCCAATAGGTGCCTGAATAGGCCTGCCAGCGTTCGATGAGCATCCATACCCCCAGGACTAGCGTCACGATCATCGATGGATTCATGATGATTCTGTAGAGCTTGGTTTCCATCAGCAGAAAGCGATCTTGGCTGATTTGGTCCGTGGCTGCAGCATGATAGACAAAGAGGCGAGGCAAGTAGAAGATGCCAGCAAACCATGTAATGACTGCGATAATGTGAAAGGCCTGTAGCCATAAGTAGAGGGTCATTCTTGGATTCCTGGGTTTGTTTAACCGCGCCTATGGAGAGGCCGCGAAGCATTGAATGAGGTCGTGGATAAGTACCACGGCGGGCGGAATTCTAGAGTATATTGCAGCGCGCAACCATTTCCTCCTTCGGAGTTAGAGTCCATGTCCAATGTCCAGTACAAGGTCATTTCTGAGCGACCCAGGCGGGTCTGGGTCAGGGTTCTCATGGCGACCCTTTTGCTAGGCGGCACGCTGGTCGGGGGACTATTTTGGGGCCAGCACCGGGCCAATGAGGCGATCGCGGAAAATGAAATGTTGCAGGCCTCTGTGCTGCAGCTAAACGCTGACAAGCAGCAGTTGCAGAGTGACCTGATTGATTCCCAACTGGTGGTCGAAGCTCAGGCCTTCACTGCAACATCGCTGCGCAAGGAACTTGCCCAGACTCTGAGCAATAATGCCGCGCTGCAAGAAGAGCTCTCTTTCTTCAAAGAGCTGATGGCGCCTTCGGAGGCCCTATCGGGGCCTCAGCTTAAAGCTGCGAAGATCACCCCGACGGACGTTGATGGGCAGTTCAAGGTCTCTGTATTAGTGACCCAAATTTCTGCAAACCATAAAACTATCTCAGGTGAACTCGCGGTATCGCTCACCGGACGCCAGGCAGGAATGGCCGCTGATTCTTCAAACACCGAAATTTCTGTGGAAACTGTACCCAAGATGATTAGTTTCAGGTACTTTTTGGAGTCCATTTATACTGTGCAAGTTCCCGAGGACTTTACCCCGGAGCAGGTTTTAGTCGCGTTCAATCCCCGACGTGGCTCGACTATCGAAGGTCGTTTTGACTGGCAGGTAGAGGGTGGATAAAGGAATCGAATTCAGGGACGAGCTCAAAGATCGAGAAGCAAATGATATCGAAGAAGGCGAAGACCGACGTAACAGTGATCGCAGCGGATATTGAGATCGAAGGCAGTGTGCGACTGAAGAGCGAGCTGTTCGTCATGGGTAAAATTAAGGGAAACGTAGACGCCGAAGCCAAGGAGGCAATGTTGACCGTAAGCCCGGAAGGACGCATTGAAGGGGAGATACGGGTTCCTACGGTCATTATTAACGGCACAATCGAGGGCAATGTTTTCTCCAGCGATCGTCTAGAGGTTGCAGCCGGTGCCGTTGTGCATGGCGATTTGCATTATCACGTCATTGAAATGCACCTTGGCGCGCAGGTTCAGGGACGATTGATTCATGTTCAAGATGAACCTGCCGGACCCGTAGCCATAACGTCGGTGAAGCCTGACTCCATGGCGCTGTAGGGCAGGCACCTTAGGTCGGATAGTGTAGGACACTCCATGCAAGCAGATATTTCCGTGACTGAAAGAGCCGCAGACAAGGTGCAGCAGCTGATCGCTGCGGATGGAGGCGAAACCCTCAAGCTTCGCGTCTTCATTACGGGAGGAGGATGCAATGGCTTCTCCTACGGCTTTACCTTCGATGACAGCCGTGGCGAAGACGACGCCTGGGTTGAGCGGAATGGGACCGTCACGCTGGTAGACGCCATGAGCTACCCCTTTCTAGCTGGTGCCGAAATCGACTACGTTGAAGATTTAAACGGAGCGCAGTTCGTCGTTAATAACCCCAATGCGGAATCCACCTGCGGTTGCGGCAGCTCCTTTTCCCTGTAGCGGGATGCCCTGTCGTGGGAATGAGGTTCCCAGCACAAAAGAAGGGGACGCCGTTAAAGGGTGGGAGCGTTGGCTAAGACCAAGCCCCTAGCTAGAGAGTTTAGGCTGGGTAGATGGCGCCGAGCACACAGTCCTGCCGGGCGCCGGTAACACTCGATAGGCTACCGGGAAGGCCGTTGAGTCTGCGAAACGCGAGCCATGCGAATGCTGCTGCTTCGATGGCGTCTCCATCGACCCCCCAGGCCTCGCAGGCCTCAACCCGGCATGGTCGACCTAATTGAATTGAACAGTGCTCAGCGAGGCGCTGCATCAGGAAGGCGTTCAAACGCCCTCCCCCGCAAACGGCTATCGCCTCTGTTTCGCTCGCATAGGTGGCAACGCTACCGGCGATGCTTGCCGCGGTCAGCTCCGTAAGCGTGGCCTGGACATCGGGTGGCGTAATTTCCCGAAACTCAGTCAGAGCATGGGTGAGCCACCGGCTGCTGAAATATTCCCGTCCGGTGCTTTTGGGTGGCGCGCTCGCAAAATAGTCGTCTGCAAGGAGGTGCTTCAGCAGGCTCGGCGATGCAGTGCCTGAGCGAGCCCAGGTGCCATTTCGGTCAAATGTGTCAGCGCTGACCGACGCCTCTGCTTGATGGGATTGATACCAGGTGTCGAGCAACGCGTTGCCAGGTCCGCTGTCAAAGCCCCGCACGGGCTGCCCGAGGATCGTCAAATTACTGATGCCGCCGATATTTAAGACGGCGACAGGATGAACCCGATCCGCGAAGAGTTCTCCATGAAAGGCGGGTACGAGCGGCGCGCCCTCGCCGCCGGCCGCCATATCTCGGCGACGGAAGTCTGCAACCGTCGTAATGCCGGTTATCTCCGCAATCTGGTTAGGATCTCCGATTTGGATCGTGAAGGGCGCGGCAGTTGTGCCTGCGGGCCGGTGGCGGATGGTTTGCCCGTGACTGCCAATGGCCACGATGTCTTCAGTCGAGATGCCCAGGGTGGATAGCCAATCGAGGATACCCTCACCAATAAAGACACCGAGACGTTGGTCGCTGGCACCAAGCTCGTCAATGCTGGCAGCCCCTGGCTGCCCCAACTGAAGTAGGTCACGTTGTAGGCCTTCAGGCATGGCCAACGTTATCGCGTGGGAAATGGAAAATTGTTCATCCGCCCCAACATCGACCAGCGCTAGGTCTAACCCATCGACGCTCGTCCCTGTCATGCAGCCAATGAACTGGCCCGATTTCAGGGTCGTCACTGAGCCGACGCCAAAAGCACCTGTTCCTTATAGCTGTCCAGTAGCAGGCTGAAAGGCAACGTCTGGCTGTTAAATCGTGCGAGTTCTTGCTTAGGGACGGGTGCCGCTTTGGGTAGATTTACAGTTCGTGGGTTTTTATGCGTTCCATTTACTAGGAATTCATAGTGGAGGTGGGGCCCGGTTGCCCAACCGGTCGCTCCAACATATCCAATCACTTGGCCCTGTTTGACGCGTGCCCCCTTTCTAACCTGTCTTGCAAACTTTGATAGATGCAGGTACTTGGTTTGAAATTGCTGTCCGTGCTGTAGCACTAGATAGCGCCCATTTGCGGGGGTGCGTGAAGCAACCAATACCTTGCCATCCCCGGCGGCCAGAATTGGGGTCCCCGTGGGCGCGGCATAATCGATGCCCCGGTGCGGTCGGACAGTGTTGTGCAGTGGGTGTTTGCGACGTAGGTTGAAGCTTGAGCTGATGCGAGAGAACTCCACCGGAGCGCGGAGAAAAGCCTTGCGCATGCTCACCCCCTCAGGTGTGAAATACCCGGATTCCCCGCTCGTGTCGCGATAGAGGACACCGCTATGACGGCGTCCCTGGTTGATAAAATCCGCGACCAAAATATCGCCAAAGCCTACCCGCTCTCCGCCGAAGTACAGCTCTTCATATAGGACGAAAAATTGATCACCCGGTCGAATATCCAGCACGAAATCAATATCCCACTGGAAAATTTGGGCAAATCGCATGGTAAGGCTATCCGGCAAGCCCCTCGCCTGGCTGGCCATAAATAGGCTGTCGGAAATTGTTCCGTGCTGGTACGCGAGCACGCGGTCAGGCTGGTGGACGACGTGGCGACTGGTGAAAACCCCGTCTCGATGCTCGAAAACCGTTGCCTCAAGAGGGCTTGAGCGGAGGGTCAGGCGGCGCAGTCCGTCGTCATTGGTTTCGAAGCTCAGCTCTTCCCCGGCGAAAATATTGCTCAACGCATCACCATGCTCAGTTTGACTGAGTAAATAGAGAAGACGGTCAGTAAGCCCCTGGCGAGCGAAAATCCTTGCCATGCTGTCGCCTGACCTAACGATCTCTTTGGTGGTCGCTAGGGTTTCCTGTTCGGCCTCCTCCGCGGACAGGGTGTCATCGCCAAGAACCTGGGCGGCAGCTTCATCGGGCAGAGGAAGCGCGACAGACTTCAGGCCGTCGGGCATCTTAGGCTCCATGAATCCCGCCGCGCTAGAAACGGCGAGGATGAATACGATGGTAAGGACAACGCGTCGGTGAAAAATAGGTAGATGCATAGATCGCCGTAATTTCTATCAGGTTGGGACGACCACCAGGCCGCGCTGTGTCACATTCACTGAAACGAGGAAGCCCTTAGTATAGGGGAAAATGGCGTACTGTTAAGGCATTAGCCGCAGCGGGTACTGCCGCCCTTAAACCTCTTCTTGGGCCTCCTAAAGAGGAATTCACCGCAGATATTGGCACCCGTGCGAGGAACTACCCCACTTTCTGGCTATTTTGAACCTGCATCGCAACCTGGACTCTGGCTTGGCGCTAGGGGCAAATGATCTGTCGTCACCTCAGGCAGCCCGTGATGAAGCGAACCGGGCAGGTCGATGTCCTTTCGCCACGGTTGTTGCGCGAGCACTTGAAATCATATGAGAACTGATGATCAATGAAACGGCCTGAACGACGTTGCAAATGTGAGGGCAGGAAGCTCAACAAGATAGAGATGGAGACCTAATGACGGAAACGGGCGGCCTAGAAAAAGCCAACGAGTTTTTGCAGGAGCTACGATGGCGCGGCCTCATGGTGCAACTGTCCAACGAGCAGGGTCTTGTGGAGTATCTTGCCCAGGGCAGTCAGACACTCTACTGCGGCTTTGATCCCACGGCGGATAGTCTTCATGTTGGCAGCCTGGTGCCTTTGTTGGCGCTCCGGCGCTTTCAGCTCCAGGGCCATCGGCCAATCTTGCTGCTCGGCGGAGCGACGGGGCTGATCGGTGATCCCTCGGGGCGCGATGACGAACGGACGCTGAACCAAACAGCGATAGTTGGAGAGTGGGTTGAAAAGCTGAGACGCCAGGTGTCTCGCTTTCTCGACTTCGATGGCCCAAATGGGGCGGTGATCTGTAACAACCTAGATTGGGTAGGTGAGCGCGATGTGATCAGTTTCTTGCGTGACATCGGGAAGCACTTTTCGGTTAATGCAATGATTCAGCGAGAGTCCGTGAAAGCCCGCTTGGAGCGCGCCGACCAAGGTATTTCTTATACCGAGTTCAGCTATATGTTGCTGCAGGCGCTGGACTTTTTAGAGCTCGCCAGGGCGCATGGGTGCATGCTGCAAATCGGTGGTAGCGATCAGTGGGGGAATATTGTCTCCGGCATTGACCTGATTCGTCGCCACCTTGGGGACGAAGCCTATGCGCTCACCATGCCCTTGGTGACCAAGGCTGATGGTACAAAGTTTGGTAAGTCCGCCTCAGGCGCCATTTGGATCGACGCGGCGAAAACATCGGCATACCGGTTCTATCAGTTTTGGCTCAACTCAGCAGACGCAGATGTAGCCAAGTTTTTGCGCTTGTTCACCTTTATGACGCCGGAACAAATCAGGAAGCTTGAAACAGAGCATGAGGCAAATCCTGAGCAACGGGCCGCGCAGCGTGAGTTGGCACGGCAGGTCACTGCGCTTGTCCACGGTGAGGCTGCCGTCGTTGCAGCGGAGCGGATCAGCGAAGGATTGTTTGCTGGCGATGTAGATCGCCTCGAACTCGAGGACCTGCAGGCGCTGCAGCAAGACGGCCTGGAAACTTCTTCGGTCTCGCCTGGTGAAGGAATCCTCAACGTATTGGTTAGCTCCAGGCTCTCAGGCTCCAATGGGGAGGCTCGCAAATTGATCCAGGGCAGGGGGCTCAGGGTTAATGGTGTACAGGAGACTGATCCCCGGCGGCAGCTGGACTTCGATGATGCGCTCCACGGTCGCTACTACCTCCTTCGCAAGGGGAAGAAGAGCTATCATCTCGTAGCGAGGGCGGACTCTGTTTCGGCTAAAACCGATTGATCAAAAATTGAGGTAAATATGGCTTGCGCGGCGACCGTAGATGCGTATTATACGCATCCCTTGCCGCGAAGCGTTTGCCAGCGGCGTTCTTTAAAAAGTAAAAGCAAGTACATGATGTCATGCCTCGTGGGCGTAGCGCCCTGGTGTGAAAAAATGTACTAACAAGCCATTCGTGTGGGAACACGTAATTCGTTTAAGAGCAAATGATTACTCGGCATCATGAACGCCTGGGGCAACCTAGGGGTTTGAAAGTCGAAAACATTAAACTGAAGAGTTTGATCATGGCTCAGATTGAACGTTGGCGGCA
>CENJ01000779.1_pt1 | contig 51958 bp, 69 predicted proteins | sample 356161 | NCBI WGS metagenome assembly CENJ01 (sample SAMEA2619531, study PRJEB7988) | marine metagenome | biome: marine biome (ENVO:00000447); feature: surface water layer (ENVO:00002042); material: "saline water (ENVO:00002010), including plankton (ENVO:xxxxxxxx)" | depth 5 m
TCAGCGCGCTCGGGTCATGAGCTTCTACTCGCTCTCTTTCTTGGGGGCGGCACCCCTGGGCGCACTGCTCGTCGGCTATTTAGCCAGTCTTTATGGTCCCCAACAGGCCATCGTCACAGCCGCCTTGGCCATGCTCTTGGTCCTGATTATGGTGGCCCTCGTGAGCCCGATGTGGAACGACAAGCTCAGTGAGGTCGCTGAAACGGCCTGAAAGGCAAAAAAAAGGCCGGCGCTGGGCCGACCTTTTCTGCTCGTATAGGAAGAGCAACTTAAGAAGGTTGTCCTCCAAAACTTGCAATAGATAACACTGATCACCTCCTTATATGTTGTTTTTGGAAACCTGATTATGTCCCTCACCGTTCTGAATGCAAGCCCCTAAATTGGGATTTTTAGCGCGTTGTTGACAAGGCAATCCGCGGTTGTGAATTGACACCGGGTGGGCTTGCGCTACACTTTGCGGTCCGTTGCGAAAGCTCCGGTAGAGCGGGAATAGCTCAGTTGGTAGAGCACCACCTTGCCAAGGTGGAAGTCGCGAGTTCGAGTCTCGTTTCCCGCTCCATTTCAATGACTTACGAGACCAGATCACCACCTTGTTTAGGTGTATTGAACACCACCCTTACAAAACCCCGTCAAGGTTGTGCGCTGCCCTTTTTAAGTCCGGTCCTAAGATGTGCGTGTAACGATCCATGGATCGGTTGCTTTTCCAGCCCCCTAATCTCTGGATCATGTACGGGTCACTGCCAGCTCGTTTATGCAAACTTGCAAAGGTGTGACGCAGATCGTGAAACCTCGTCCCCTTCGGCAATCCTGCTCGAGCGACGGCATTCCGCCACGCTCTGTTCGTCACTTGGGTCAAAGGTTTACCAATGTGGTCCCGCCTTGGACCCTCCTGCACAAACAAGTATTCAATCTTAGGCAACCACCGCCCATGCAGCTCCTCGAGTTCCCTGACCATCTGCATGCGCCTTTGCACAATCTCCTTCGGTACAGGTAACAGCGGAACCTCATGCGCTTCGCCGTTCTTCATCGCGCTCGAGGGCAGGGTTATAAAGTCCCCGCACTCGCTCACCCAATCAATCCTAATCCTCGATGCGTTCGTCTTTCTCAGTCCGGTGTAGACCGCCAATCTTGCGATGTCAGCCCTCAACGGATCGAGTGAGGCGAACAAGTTCTCCAACTGTCTGGGTTCTAAGAACGTCGTATGCTCTTTACCCCGCCAGCTTTTTTGTTGAGGAACGTATTGGATCACTCGCATATCGTTCATGGCGTAATTCATCACCGCCCGATAGTAAGTGACATAGGTATTTTTCGTATCGTTCGATACATTTAAGTTCCTCACCCAAGCGAAAAACTTAGCGACTGCATTATCGTCAATACGATCAATGGTCCTATCTCCCCAAACCTCGATCATCTGACCAACGCGGCGATGCGCGTCATAAGGCTTGGGGTTGCCATTCTTAGTTTCCTCAGCCAGATACCTTCTGGCTACTTCCTCGAAATACACTTTCCTTGCTTTCATAGATGTTCCTTCTATCTAACCCAAGCAAGACCGCTCATCAAAACTATCAAGTCAGGCGGTCTAGCACAATCTTAGTGATCCGTTATGCCCCCTGGTGGATCAGTCCAAGCTGTTGGTAAGGCAGGGACGGCAGGAGAGATACGTCCGGGCGAGGGAAGGTCTAGTGAGTCATCGTTTCATCTATCACCGTTGCATCCTCTAGCTCATGCTCGATCTCCTTCGGCGCTTCTGGTTGCTGCAAGGGTGCATTCACCGCGTCTCCGGCAGCTTGTTGAGATGCGTTCCATGCATCTACCTCTTGAGGGGTCATGGGTGCTGGCAGTAGTTTTCTGGTGTTCATCAAGATGCTTTCGGAACCTGCTTGTAACGTCCTGATCACTGAACTGAGCCTCGTGATCTCGTTGTTCGCGTTTTGGATGTCGGCTAAGTTTCGTTTCACATCGTTGGATAGCGCATCTTGGTCATACGCTGCGTTCTCGAAAACGAGTGGTTGCTTGTCAGTCATAAAATTTCCCTGTGATATCGTTGCGTAAAATTTTGTAAACGCGAGGCGCTTGGAATCCAAATCGCCCCGTTGGAATGAATCTCATATCGGTCCATTGATGCCCACAATCCGGGCATGTGAACCAACGCTCCACCTTGCGTTCTTTCATGCCGAGAAAGGTGAGGAAAATCTCCTCATCGATCTGAAGCACCTGGTCATCTCCAGTAGTGGACATTACTGCGTCCCTTACTAGGTCTTGCGATTTGACGTTGATAAAGGCAGTAGCCCCACCATCTCGCACGTCGTATTTGCGGAACCAAATTCGGTGGTCATAAGTACCTTCAAGATCGTCTATTTCCAGTTCACGACCCCCATAGAGCATCGTGTCTACTGCTCTTGAAATTCTCAGGCCCATACAGCTTCCTTTTAAAAAGGGATGTCATCCTCAAAGTCATCGTCCAACGCCTCTTGTTGCGATGCCGCGGCGCTGCCTTGTGGTCTTTGAACAGTCTTGGGGTTAAGGGTTACCTTCCTCATAGCTTTGCCAGTCTTGGAGTCATAAAGAGGGGACACATCCAGGAAATAACCCACACCATCAATCTCAATGCTGCCCGAGAATTCTTTCATCGCTCCCTTTTGGTTGTTCTGCGTTTCCTGAGCAAACCATTCATGCTTTTCTTTCATGTCTTTGAACTGGGCTTTCTTTTCTTCGTCGGTCTTTGGAAACACATAGCCGTAGATGTATTTAGACATCGGCGCTTTCCTCCTTGTTTTGCGTGACAGAAATCTGTCGGGTGTTAGAAGACTTACGAAAGTCCTCAATGGTTTTCCCCTGCTTGATCAAAGCTTCTGCACCACCAAGCTGGTAGAACGCAGATTCCCAATCGACAGAGGGCTTGCGCTTGGTCACCTTGATGGTGACGAAGTTATTGGTCACAGACCCTTGGTATCGATCCGCAACAATCTTTTTCAGATCATCCATCTCTTTTGAAATCGTCTTAATAGAATCGCTTTCAGTCTCAATCTTCGATTTCAGTTGTGATAGACGGCGTAAAAGTGTGTCTAGCCTCTTAATGTCTTCGTCATCCGTAACCAGCTTTGTATCGGGGTTGATTGGATCAATGTGTCTCTTGCGAAGAACCGGGTCTTGGAATTCGTTTTGGATGTGGTTGAACCATGAGTGCCATAGATCAATTCGGCTGATCTCACCCTCTCTTGGTTGGGGAAGATGAATTGCAGACACCTTCTCCAACAAAAAGTTTTCTTTCGGCAAAACCCTATCGATGTGGTAATTGTCCGGGCTGATGTAGCACAAGAAATCAACGTAATCGAAACCGCACACTTCGATCTGTGTGTAGCACTGCCACAGATACATCTCTTTGCCCGGATCAAAAACGCTGTAGGTTTTGTCGGTGTTGTGAGGACATTTGATTTCGAGCCCATTGTTGATCGGGATCAACCCATCAGGACTTGCTCGCAAAAACATGTAATCGTGATGGGGTACGCTTTGTGACGGTGTCACTTTCACGCCGTGCAGCTTCTCATAAAAAGCTATTGCCTCATCTTCCGTATCAAGACCGTGCTGTACCGCAGGGTTCATCTTGAATTCAGATGGCGCTGATCCCGGTTGCGCCTTGTCCTGCAACGCTCTAACCGCCTCTCGAACGGCTTGATCTTTAGTCTGAAAGGGGTGCTTGTCCTCCCAAACAATATTGTTTGATGCGTTGATCTGCCCAGCTCTCAAGCCACGCCAAATATCATCCCCTTGTACATGAGCGCTCATTTGGCACCCTCACTTTTGGACTTGGGAAGATTTTTGTAGAACGCTCCGTACTCATCTGCATACTGCTGGTAATCATCTTTTTCGATGTCACCGAGTGCATTCCTGAGCTGTTGCTCGAAACCTGCAAAACATTTTTGGGCTGATTCTCGGCTGTCTGCCTTATACATATTGTCTTTGAGCGAAAGCCATATCGACTCAATCGTTGGGCTCTCCTTTTCAGCAACCAGTTTTTTGGGTGCTGGTTTTCTTCTCATCGCGGGCTTCTTCTTTGTGTCTCCAGTATCCGGAGTACCACCTACCTCTTCTTGTTCTTCCGCCTCATCTATGGCACCCCACAGATCAGCAAAAAGTCCGAACTCCGCGAAACATTTTGCTCGAGCGCGTTGCTTTGCCGTGTTTATCTGAAACGTATCTGGGTTAACGATGGCTTTGTTGTTTTGCTTAACAGGCAGGCTGATCGTTCGCGTGTTCCCGGCAATGCACATTCTGATCCGTACTTCGCAGGTGCCGCCAGGGTAGAAGAACACCTCTAAGCCATCTTCGTTCTGGAGAAATTCCCACTGATAGTCAGCAAAGTGCAAAACCACTTGCTGGTGACATCTCATCCACGGGACGTAGGCGATGCCGTTGTAGGTGACGTTCGCTAAATCTTTTGAATCAATTTGAGAAAGGGTTTTCCAAACGTGAGAGAAGGGGTAGCTATCCATGCATCTAATCCAATCCTTGGGTTACCAAGGATTATGCAGGAATAGGTTATGTTTTCAATGCCTAGATGAGTTTTCTAGCAAATCACGCAAATCTGGATGCATTTCGCACTCTAGTAGCCCTTCTATCAAGGGTTTTGGTAGCTCTGGTAGTGCGTTTCTAACTAAATCTCTGACCCAAGCGTACTCCTCCGAGGCTAAATCCCACAGAAAAAAGCGACGATCTTCTTCGTTGAGCAAACTGTTCTGCACGGCAAAAGCCAAGAACTGCACAATCCACTCGAGGTCTTTGTTAGCCCACGGCAGTCGTACCGAAACGATAAGCTTTCCTTAAATTTACTCTCGAAACACCTCGCCAAGCTCTTTAAGAACACCGGGAAGGTATCCGGGCGTGTCGGTTTTCAGCGCGATTTTTACGACGCCGATGAATTTATCAGTTGCTAGTGGGGTTGGCAGCGTTGCCTCGAAATCCTTAGCAATGGTGATGGCATTCATCCATTCCTCGCTGACCACTTTTGAGGGGACACCGAAGGTCCACTCTCTGATATCGAAACCGTAGAGGTCTGCAAATTTGAAGCCGAGTACCAAATCTCTAGGCAGTGACCCTCTGATCCATCCGGTAGCTACTGCGTTAGCGCAACCAACTTCTTTTGAAATGCGACTAGCCCTCCCATAATGTGGTATCCCGCATCGGTCCAGGTGCTTTGAGAGCCATTCAGCTCGTTCTGACTTGATCATCCAAACAATCCTTGTTTTCGTAGTGCGATACAGGGAAAACCAACTTCGTTTTGCCTTTTAACTGTTAACTCCTTAGTTCAGTCGCTGTAAGGTATACGCTGATTTCATCTGACCCACAACAAATTTCTTTAGGGGAAATGAAAATAACGTCTTTTTTATGATCAAACTGTCAAAAATAAAAATACCAAATACAAAATCAGATACAATACCTGTTGAATAAAAAAACCAATGAAAATAACAACTTATAACCAACAGACCTAATTACTTATCAATAGACTGTATTTTCAATCTTTACACAGATTGTGCCCGATGCTAAAAAGCCTCAAAGCAAGGAGGTTTTATGGCTATCAATCGTTCTGATCCCGAAGAAAACTACACCAAGCTGCCCAATGCACTGCTGCGGGGTGGCGGTGATCGAAACGATTACGCCCGTAAAGACGGGCTGAAGCCAGAAGCCATCGGCGTTTTGGTCTATTTACTCTCACACACTGATCACTTCCAGGTCACTGTCAACTCCGTCGCCGGTCATTGGGGCATGTCTCGAGAACGTGCCAGAAGGATCATGCGTGACCTTGAAACCGCAGGTTATGCAAGACGCGCCACGCGCAGAGCAGACAGTGGTCAGATTGAAAGCTGGGACTTCGAGGTAACCGATACACCAGATGCAGCAAAAACCAGAAGTAGTGAAATCCAGAAGAAGCAAAAACCAGAAGTGGATTTTCGCACCCAAATAAAGACTAATAAGAAAAGAAAAACTAATTTAAAAGAAAGTAACGCGACCCTAATCGCTGACGCGATCACAAGATGCCCAAACGGTGTAGATAGGCAGGCATTCCAAATATGGGTAGAGAACAGAGCATATCGGGGTTCGATTACCGATGCCAAGCTTGCGAACTGTGTTTCGACGTTTGAGGCGCTACGCAAAAGCCAATGCTCTGATTACCGCAGAGCGGTAAACATTGCTATCGAAAAAGGATGGCATTCGATAGAGCCGCACTACACTGGCATCAAGCAGCTATGCGCTGTTCAGGAAAAACCGCAATCGGATAGAGAGAATATCTTGTTGGCGGTGGTGAAATGATTCCCGAAGTGAAAGCCGCTCTTAACTACCACGCGCTTGCGCTTTGCAACCACCTGTTCCCTGAAGGCAGGCAGGAACATAACTACTTCAAGATCGGTGACGTTCACGGATCAAAAGGTCGCAGTCTGTCTGTGTTCCTCGACGGGGCGCAAGCTGGTCGATGGAAGGACTTTGAGAGTGGTGATGGTGGTGACCTGATTGATCTCATCATGGAGGCGCAGGGCTGCGACTTTAACGAAGCGATCAATTGGGCAAAGGATCATTTCGGTGTTAAGGCTCCACAGAAAATAGCGACCACATCCGAGAAGGTTTACCGCAAGCCGAGAAGCCCCAAAATTAATTCTTCATTTCAGTTGGATATGTACCTCGAGGAGCGAGGCTTTGAGGATGTTGCGGCACTGATAAAACGGCACCGGATTTACCTCACAAACGAATTGAAGACCCCAGGTACCGACCTGATCTTTCCGTTCTTCGATGCTCAAGGGCAACTTACCTGCATTAAATCCAAGCCTATCGATTACGACGGTGACCCGAGGTTTGTGGGTAAAGACACTAAACCAATACTTTTCGGATGGCAGTCCATCAAGCCGCATGACCGCAGCGTTTGGATCACTGAGGGTGAATTAGACGCAATCGCTTGCCGTGAGCTGGGGTTCAGCGCACTAAGCTTGCCGAACGGCGCAAACAACATGAAGTGGATCGAGCATGAGACTGATGCCCTGCAACGGTTCGATCACATCGCCATCGCTACCGACATGGATGATGCGGGTCATACGGCAGCTACCGTTCTTCTCAACAGGTTAGGCGCTCGAGCCTTTCGGGTGGATTTCCCCGCAAAAGATATCAATGAACTATTGATTGAGAAGGGATACGAAAAATCAAGAGAGATACTTTCGTCGGCTTACCTAGATTCTAAAGACAAAGCCCCCGCGCAGCTCAGATCAATCCATGATTTTCGCGCAGATGTAGCGGAATTTTTCAACCGGGAAGAAAGCGAGAAGGACAGGCTCCGCACTGGATTCCACAAGATCGATGAAGAAGACCTTCGTATTTCATCTCACAACCTGGTGCTGGTAAGTGGTTTCAGTGGTAGCGGTAAGTCGATGTGGACCACTCAATTAGCAGCGAACGCTATTACGCAAGGATCGAAAGTACTCATTGCGTCGATGGAGATGCAGCCCAAAGAGACGCTTGGCAGATTGTGCAAGCAGCTCACCGCTTGCGATGAACCAGACACGGCTTGGCAGGACGAATGCTTTGATTATCTGCATGACAGTTTATGGCTATTTGTTGATGAGCTGCGACCAACATCCAAGCAAGTTGTTGAGGTGTTTGAATACGCTTACCGACGTTATGGGATCGATGTATTTCTGCTAGACAGTTTGACAAACCTAGTCGGGCAAGAGGACTACGAAGGACAGCAGAAGGTTATTGAGGCGCTTGTTCAATTCAAGCTGAACTTTCCGGTCACCCTATTTTTGGTAGCCCATACCCGCAAACAATCGGATGAAAGTTCAGCTCCGGGGAAGTTCGATATCAAGGGTACCAGCGCGATCAGTGATCTTGCCGATGTTGCCATTTCAGTATGGAAGAACAAACCAAAAGCCTCCCACATACAGCAGTGCGGGATGCTGGGTGAGCAGCCCGACGAGAACATCGTCAACCAGTGGGATGTCTACATCGAAGTTCTGAAGAATCGTCACGGCATGTGTGAGGGTAAGTTTGGTTTTGATTTTCACGAAAAGTCCTGCCAGTACCTGGAGAGCCGGGGATCGAGTCCGGGCGTCTACGTTCATCAGCCTCGCCGCACGGACATCTTCTAATGCAGCAGGAACGCTTTGCCATCGCCATACGTTCTGCTGGAGCCGAACTGTCAAAAGCCGAGGAGCAGCTCGCAATAGCCGAGGCGACTGAAAAACGAACCATTTCTACCGCGATGTTCAAGGCGCAGACCGAAAAAGGCGCAAAGACCTCGGCGGCACAGATGGCGCACGCTGACTCAAATTGCAAAGTCTTTAAGGCTCGTGTGGCTCGAGGCGTAGCCAGGGGCGCAGTCGCCGCAGCCAAGGCAAATCTTCTCGCAGCCGAAGTCGAGTTCAAACAATGGCAAACCGAACAAGCCACTGATCGAGCGGAGCGCAGGGTATATGGCGCATGAAAATGACTCTAAAAATCGAGTTCACTTTCAATCGTCAGGAGCAGGCCCAGTTAGCTCTCGAGGCTTTCTTTACCGAAGAGCTGGAAGAAATAGCGCAAGCCTACGGCATGGACGTTCACGGGGTCACCGTAACTATGGAGCGCAAAGTTGAAAAGCCATACGCCTACAGCCGACGAAAAGAGGTGGATGAATGACATCGTTCAGCTTGGCTGCATCGTCTGTTGGCGAGAGTTTGATTTGTTCACTGAGGCTGAAGTCCATCACATCGCTGGCAAGACAAAGCCGGGGAGCCATCTCCTCACCATACCACTATGTACCAAGCACCACCGGGGCGGTGAGAACAATCCTGCGTGGGTCAGCAGGCACCCGTGGAAAAACGAATTCATTGGGCGTTACGGAGGTGAGCTCGACCTACTGGCAGCCACCAAAGCAGCGATAAAAAAAGGAAGGCAAGGAAAGCACTATGTCTGATTTTGTAAACAGTCCACCGCACTACACCCAAGGATCGACTGAGGTCATCGACCTGATGGTTGAGCAATTTGATTTCGAGGCAGTGAAAATTCACTGCATTTGCAACGCTCTTAAATACATTTGTCGGCATGAAGAAAAGGGCGGCGATGAGGATTTAAAAAAAGCGATTTGGTATTTACGTTTTGCAGTTGGTGATGACCCGCGCAAGGGGTCAGGGGTCTGATCTTGGGTAAGGCGTCTTTAGTGAAAGGGCATGCATTCGAGCGGCAAATTTGCCACTTGTTTGAGGATGAGCTGGGGATCAGTTGCAAGCGTGAGCTGGATCAGGTCCGCGAATCTGAACTAGGCGATATCGTCATCAGTCCCTTTGTTGTCGAGTGTAAGCGTAGGGCTGCGCGATCTGAAACGTGCCGACCACCAGCCGCCTGGTGGGATCAGGTGTGGACTGCCGGCGAAAACCTAAAGCTCACGCCAATACTTATTTGGAAATACGATTATCGTGATATCACCGCGATGGTGCCTTTGAATCTGCTCAACCCGGACTACCTGCCAGTAAAATCCTACACCGCAATTCTGGACGTTCCGACGCTGATGATGGTCATGCGCGAGGCGTTTGAAGATTGATGGAAGAGGTTTTAGTTCCGTTTTTTTGCGTGAAGTGCGACGAGGATAGAGATCATGTGTATTTCCCATACGAGCCTAGCGACATTTATAACGTCGGTGGGCCTGAGTGCTACCAGTGCATAGCTTGCCAAAATGTCTTGTTCCCAGAGGACGTGTATGCAGATTGAAAGATTCAGCCAGCTCCACCGTGTCTGTGAACGCGCAGCCAGGCAGATCGAGTATCCGCGAGTCATCGATTACCTGCACAAAAATCTGCCCAAGGAATGGTGGGAGGCGGGTGAAAGCACCGTAATTTTCTTTTTGCCTTCAGCAATCATGAATCTGCCGACGAAAATGGACCGACGCGCTGCGCTCGAAACGATTCCTGACGATACGCCAGTGACAAATCTTCGGCGATTTGTTGAGGATGGCATTCTTACACTCTGGAAAAAGCGTGATGACCTGGCGCAATGATTTAGATATTGGCAAAAAGGTAGAAAAGGCTTGGCTGAATCGGATCATGGTTGCCTTCGGGGATGCTCGACAAACATTCGGGGAGGACTGTCGGTTTGATCTCGAGGTGCCAGAGCTGGGCATCAGTATCGAGGTCAAGTTCGATCCGCGATCACAGGAAACAGGCAACGTAGTGCTGGAGTATTTCCACGGAAAGCCGTCCGGGATACTGACCAGCCAGGCGACACATTGGTTGTTTGATCTCGGCGATCAACAAATCTGGATGACGCGAGAGCGGTTGCTCGAGTTTGTGTTTAGGGAAAGCCCCCAGCCCGTGAAGATTCACGGACCAGGGGATGGCAAGCCTAAGATGGTTTTCCTGGTTCCTCGAGATGATCTGATTCGCTACTCGAATCGAGCAGAATCATCAACAGCTTGAGCGATGTTTTAGGCATCACTCGATAGCTGACTACGCTTGGGTCTTTAAGCCAGCATTTGACCGTCCCGTACTCGCAATCGAGCATCTCTGCGATTTCTTTCGCCGTTAGCCTGTGTTTCTCCTTCAGCTCTCTGAACTGTTGGTTTCTACTTTTCATTCCACCCTCCAGACATGCAGCTTGCCATCGATGGTGCGCTGCTTGCCAGATCGATCTAACCGATTAAGAGCGCGAATCACCCCGGCAGTAGTCTTTTTGTCGGCGGTCACAACATACTGCCCAACCTGCATTTCTCGAGCGACTCGCCGATACTCCCCGAGCGCGTTTGCGATCCCATTTGGAGGCATCTCGCCGTCTTTAATTTCAAGCCTTTTCACTTTTTGCACCTCCCGGAGGTTTGCGCGAGGGCTTTAATTGTGACGTGTACAGACGAATCTCTTCGTCAATCATCTCTGCGATATCATCGCGTAACATGGATTGGCGTTCCCAATGAAGCCGGGCTTTGAAAATAAACAGTCTATACTCGTCTTGTTTCGCTCTCGGCAGCCGGTCAAAATTAGGTTCTGCTAGGTTAACGGTTAGATTTTCTTTTAGGAAATTTTGCATTAGCTTCGCAGCCAGCTCGTCTACCACTTCGCCATAGAAAGCTTTCACATTTTTTCGTATATCGTTACGAAACTTTTCTTCAGTTCTCTTCATTGCTTGTGCGCCTCCATAATTTCGTCGCCCAGAAATTCATGGACTTCTGCCAGCCATCGTTTCGACTTCTCTCGATCTTCTTTTTTCGTTGGGCTGTTTTTGTGCTTTACCCAAGAAACCAGCCCACCCTCAACGCGCCCGTCTTTGTAGATTGTGGTTGCAGCAACTTTTTTAATTTTAAAGCCTGACCCCAATAAAGAAGACCCGCTCTCCCATGGTTGCGTGTACGACAGGATGGTCGAGTAGCCCATGCTGAAGCATGCGTTGCAGGCGTGACCGATCAAAAACGATGCTGCGTTCTTGTGTTCACCCATGACACATACCCGCTTGATTTCTATGTAGGAGGAATATCTAGTGAGGGCAGACGATGGTCTGCCCACAGTTAACACGGCGACACAATGCAAGTCCTTGATAGCGCCAATGCTGAAGATGTGCCTCCGCAGGGGTTTGCTATGACGATGGTACTTTTCAATAATTCCTTGTGATTCCGCAAGCTTCAGTCTGATCACTTCAAACGACATTGGCGACCTCCTGACCTTGAGTTTCCTGTAGCGCTAACCACTCTCCCACCTTCAGGTTAGAACCTTGGATGGTTTCGAGAACTGCATGCCATTCTTCCAGGGTAAAGCTTGTTCTGCCCCGGCAGGCAACCGCCAAGATGTATTCTGCAAGTTGCGCTCTGCTGGCGTTTCGATATGGTGTATCCAGCGTGTAGCAAACCTTCAATTGAAGGTGATCGGAGATTGTGAAAGGTTTATCGATCATTGCTACACGCCTCCATCGGTGTCAGGTTTGTGGAATCGTTCGAGGATCGCTCGATCCAAGCCGGAAAAGTTCCAAGGTTCTTCTTCATCCACATAGCAAGCTTTGAGTAGCTGCTCATCCGACAAGCTTGCAAGTCTCACGACGAGAGCCTGCCGTAGCTGATCGGCGCTCACAGAATCAGACAGGTCATCCAGCAATACCTCGAAGTCGAAGTAAAACGACTGGGGGTACGGTTCTTTGTTGCCACTCATGACTGCACTCCCAAGCCAAGCTTCGATGCCAAGCAGTTCCGGGACTCTTCGCGGATCAGCTCAAAGCCTAGTGATTGGACTAACTGAATCGTGTCGATGGTTAGCGTTTTGGTTTTAGCGATCTGAGCGAACATCTTCGCGTGATCGCACACGGGATATATGACCTCGACTCCATAGTTTTTTTCGATCCGAATAACGATTCCGGGTTTCATAACTTCTCCTAGTTTTTTGTTGCGGCGGGAAAATCCCCACCCACCAACCCACTCCTGCGAATGGGCTGTAGGGTGACTACTCAACCTCCCGCTACGCCTCCACAATCTGAATGTCGAAGTGCACATCGAGGGAACACCCACGCACCTGCGAGTAGCAGTGGTCATAGGTGCCCTCAATATCTGACTCGAACCACTCGCCCCACGGATCGTTTCGATCCTTCAGATTGACGATGTAATGACCGCCGCTCTGTCGTGCATCTGCTCTTTGTTCTTTGTTCATTTCACTATCCTTGTGATTAGAGGATCTGCCTCATCAGCGGTGGGCGATCAGTCCCACCGGACGCCTCCCGGCGTTTCGGCTATTGCTTTCGACGGTGCAGCTCCATGCCGCAGTACAGGCGCTCGTCGGCGTACTGGCTGCACTTAGGGTTTTCTGGGAGAGCTGCCATTGCTGCCTCGCAGTCCTTGATGACGTACAGCAGCTCCGCATCGGTCATGCGCTTCGTTGTGGCGATATATTCGCCATGCCACTTGCCCGTGCCGTCGTTGTACAGGGCGCTCATGCTGCTACCTCCTCGTCGCCTTGGAGGGAGAATAGAAACTCCACCGCCTGCTGCGCCTTCGCACCGGCTGAGAAGATGAACTTCACGTCCTTGTCGAGCGCCTCTAGCCAGCCCTTGATGTACTGCAAGTGATCAGCCCGGAGGCTTACCGATACGCCGAGGTCAGCGCAGAGCATCGCCGCGGTGATCTCAGCGACAAGCTCCTCGAACGCATAGCCCTTCTTGTTACTGACCTCGAGGCGATCAAGTCGAGACTTGTGTCCGGTCCAGTGCCCGAGTTCATGCAGCTTGGTTGAGTAGTAGCACTCGGTAGCGGTGCTGGTCTTGGTCGCCCGGAACAACTCCCGGAGCGGCATGGTGATGGTGTCGAGTGCTGGCGCGTAGAAGGCTCTACCGTCGCCATGCTCCCGGATCACGGCGTTTGTGTTGGCGATGAAATTATCCACCGTCGCAATGATGTGCGTATCGTCTTGACGCTTGAACGCTGGCGGTAGCCATCGCTGCGCCGGTATGGGGTGCTTGTCGCGCTTGCCCATGGTGACGCGCACGTTCTCCCGGACTGACTCAAAGCTCCACACGGGGTAGCTGGTGAAGCCTATGGTCGCGTAGATCGGGGTAACGTCCCCTGTTGCAGAGTCCACCGCCTCGCCCCGCCGCGCACTCATGGGGCGCATCAGGTAAAAGTCGGCAGGCGTGTTTACGAAGTACCCAAGCTGCTGCCAGCCGTCGAAGGTGCTGTAGTGGTTGCAGCCCTTCATCATGGCGATCAGAGCATTAGTGCCCGTTGCACGGTGCCCAGTGGCAGGGTTAGTAGGTCTGCCGGTGCAGCCCTGAAACGGCAGCACAAAGTCACTGGCGTTTATGTCTGAATCTTCAGCAACCGCCGCGGCTATCGGCTCGAGCAGAGCCTTGAGCTGGTCGGTCATTCGTTGTGCGTGATTTACCTTCTCGCGCATTGTTTTCTCCTGTTGGTTTTCCAAGACGCCCCTCGGCGTTTCGACCAGGGGACCACCCCGGCAGCTCATCAGTTGGAGTTACTGCGCCCTGAATGGACGCTGGCGAAGTGCATCGCGGCACCCATGAATGCGATAAGGCAACCGCCAAAGGCGGCGAAGGGCACAACAGCCCCGACCACACCGCTCTCGAAGCACCAGCTCGCGAGAAAAAGTTGAGCCGGACCAAATGTGGCTGCTGCTATCAAGAGGCGATCAGCGCGTTTCTGAATGCTTCTCATGCTGCCGCCTCCTCAGAGTCGAGGACCGACTCCCATTCGGAGACAGACAATTGCTTGCCGCCGATTTTCTTTGCGTAGAGGCGCACGCCATTCGCCCAGCTATCGTGTTGCCACATGCCGTTGGGTGCTCGGTATCCGATCTTGCAGTGGTCGCCAATATCATCCTTGGCTGGTGTGACCTCGCCTTCGCCGTCTTTCCAGCCGGTGGTGCGAAGCATGATCAGAGGCTTACCGGCATCGAGCCAACGCTGGTGCTTGATGGGAGACTCTTCCTCGAATCGAGACTCGACAAGCTTGATAGTCGCCCACGCCTCAGGATCCCGGCGCATATCAGCTATCTCTCCCGTGCTCATGAATGGGCAAAAGACGCAGGATGATTTAGGTATTGTGAGACCGAAGTTTGCGATCAGATCAAGGCAGTCCTGACGGGTGAGTCCGCGCTCCATCAGAGGGTATTCGTAACTGGCAGCATCGCCCTTGGGCTTGGTGAATCGGTCCTTGCGTCCTTGCTCGTCGGCTTCGATCCCAATCAAGTAGGTGATTTTTGTCCCGGCGGGAAAAGAATCCTTCACCCACTTCGCGATCACGTCCCCTTTGAAACGCTTAGAGCAAACATGCTTGCCACCAGCCATCACAGGGATGGTCCCGTTCTTGGTCACCCAGTCGGTGATGGTCTCGCCGTTATTGCTGACTACGTGAAAAGGCAGGCTCTGGTTCGAGCAGAGATTCTCGAAGAACCGCACGTTCTCATAAGTGCCGCGACTCTCGGCTCCGGTATCGGCGAACACAACGGCATCGATCCCGAGGTCTTCCACCATTAGGTGCCTAAGCAATATCGCGGAGGAATCTACGCCGCCGCCGAAGCTGAGAATTCGTTTTTGTTTGGTCATTTGGAGCATCCTTGCGTCTTAGTGTTGTTGTTGGGAGGGCTTTGCCCTCTTTTTTCTTTTCATTCTAACCACAGTACAATCAAGCTTGCAACACTAGATGCGAATTTAAATTAAAAGACAGCTATGAGCGCAGAAGAACAAAGGCTTGATCGGATCGAGACGAAGCTAGACCGAGTTGTTGAAACGCTCGAGATGCTTGCCCGGATCGATGAGCGACAGAACTCCCTCGAGCAGCGGATCAATCGTCATGAGCTGCGGCTGGATGGAATCGAGGACGATGCACAGGAAACCGCCGAAGCGATGGCGAAAGCTTCAGGGCGCGGCATGATCATCGAAAGAGGAGCTTGGATCGTCTTCGCCGCGGCAGTGTCGATCAGCGCACAAATTTTTTGATCCGGGAAAAGATTCCCTTCCCCAATTCCCGACTTCTCTTTTAGGAGACAGTAGTAGTGAGTAAGAAGCTAACCACCAAAGAGCAACTTTTCGTAATGGAGTATCTCGCTTGCAATAACGGAGCCGAGGCAGCTCGACGCGCTGGGTACTCAGAGCATACTGCTAAGGAGATCGCTTATGAGAACTTAACCAAACCTCACATCAAAGACGCGATTGAGGCGAAAAGGACCGAACAGATGGGAGATATCGAAAGCAGAACGGATTGGCTGATTAGCCGGCTGACTAGCGAGGCAACCGACGAAAAGAACGGTGAATCGACCAGAGTCCGGGCGCTCGAGGTTCTGGGCAAAGTGTTTGGCTCATATGCACCAGAAAAAGCTGAAGTCACAACCTATTCAGGGGCGTTCCTAGCTGATCTCGACCTAAAAGAGCCGCTTGATGATGAGCTGCTGGTCGAAAACTGGAACGAAAGCAACGACTTGCATTAGAAGAGCATCACCTTGACTAGGTGGTGGTCTCGCGATCCGGGTCGAAATGACCGCGATCCGGGTAGGGGAGGGGTGCCGAAGAAGGCTGATCGACGTAGCAAAATGGTCAGGCTCCATGGAGGCATATCCCTGGAGTAGCACAACATTTGGGGGGGCACTCAATATGAGAGTACCTAAAAAAAATAACCAGATGCAGCAAAAACCAGAAGTAGTAAAAACCAGAAGTTGTAAAACATACAAGTGGGGACCGTAATGGACTTTATTGGAAACGCATTAACGATGATTACGACTGTAGTGACGATTGCTTCATTGATAGCGGCTAGTACGCCTACGCCTATTGATGACAATTGGATCAAGAAGATTTACGGCTACATCGACATGTTGGCTTTGAACATTGGGAAGGCTAAGGACAAATGAACGTCGATGGTTCTCTGCCGGTTGTCAGTTGGAAGCAGGTAGCTGTTCAGAAGCAAGAGAGGCTCGCTACAGGCGCTACAGGAGTCCCTGTTAAGGAAATGGTAGTGGCTGTGCAAACGTCCGTCTATGAGGCTAAGAATGGCTCTGTGGAGGTCAAGTCTGTAGACGAGACTCGTAGGATCAACATCACTGTATGAGCCGTGAGGGCATCCTGATGGCTCTTGGTATTGGGATCGGGATTATCGTTGTGATTAATTTACTGGCGTTAATTTTGGGCATGATCATTCATCTTTAAGGATTGCACCATAGATGAGTTTTGATACTCTTAGATTTGTAACGTAACTCTAAAGTCTTGGAGATTCGTATGGCTAAGGGTGTAAAGCACTATTTCAAGGATGGCACTGAGCATTCTGGCGGCATGCACAAGATGCCTGATGGAAGTACTCACTCGGGTGCCCGTCACACCAAAAACAGTAAGCCTCTTGTTCACTTCAAAGACTTATCGGCGACAGCCAAGAAAAAAGCGATGAAGGGTCGTGGCAACAAAAAATGAGCCTACGGACAAGGCGCTGTATGCCAGGGTAAAAGCTGCCGCGAAGAAGAAGTTCAAGGTCTACCCCAGTGCTTATGCAAATGCTTGGTTAGTGCGCGAGTACAAGAAGCGAGGTGGTAAGTACAAAACGGTATCCACAAAAAAGGCGAAGAAGCGTGGCAAAAAGTGATGGTGGTCTTACTCGCTGGTTCAAAGAAGATTGGCGGGATATCAAGACTGGAAAGAAGTGCGGACGTTCTGGCAAGAATGACAAGCGCAAGGGCTATCCAGCTTGCAGACCAAGTAAGCGCGTTTCTAGCAAGACCCCGAAAACCGTCAGTGAGATGTCCGCCAAAGAGAAGGCTAAGTTCAAGAGAACCAAGACCAGCTCCAAGAAAATCAATTACACGCACAAGAGGACCAAGTGATGCCGGGAACCAAGTATTCACCTAAGCAGAAGAAGTTAGCTCGAGTCGCTGCCCCCCGCGACAAGATTACTGCTGCTGATCTAGCGAAGCTGCGTAAGTCCAAGAAGAAAAAATAATGCCAAGGTTCAAGCCTGGACAGAAAATCTTTCCGACGAATCATCCCTTCAAAAATTTGGATGGGTCTCCTTCTACCAGCAACGTCCGTCTTTCGACCTATGGTTTTGAAGAGGGTACTCGCGTCATTCCGACGATGGTTGATGGTGAGCTGTTAAGTACGGCTGTTGCTCTGCAAAGAGCGAGGTCGGAGGGGTTGGAAAATTATCCCCTGTTTCAGACCAGACAAGAGGCAGAGGATTTTATTCAACTTCACCATAGCAACATTGATGCTCAGGGCAGGTTTATGCCTAAGAAGGTGAGATGACCTATGGCGGAAAAGAAAAAAGACCCCAAGCTGAAAAAGGCAGGGGTCAGTGAATACAACAAAGCCAAGCGAACCCCCAATCATCCGACAAAGTCCCATGTTGTTGTGGCGCGGAAGGCTAACGGTGACACGAAGCTCATCCGCTTTGGTCAGCAAGGCGTTACTGGCGCTGGTAAGAATCCTAAGACAGCGAAGGACAAAGCCAGACGCAAATCTTATTACGCAAGGCACGGTCCATCGACGGATCGATTCTCAGCAAAATTCTGGTCACACAAAGTCAAATGGTAGGAGTCTGTTATGGCATATGGAAAAAGCTACGGCAAAAAAATGACGGCAAAGAAGAAGCCCAAGCCAAAGCCTAAAAAACAAAGTAGATAATGGGCGAAATTGTTCTCCAGCGTTTCTGCTATCACCCGAATGCAACGCTGGGTGTAATCAGATTGCATGATCAGACGTTCTACTCGGTAGAGCGTCCATGGCTCGACAATCAAGTATCTGTCTCCTGTATCCCTACAGGGGAGTATGAGCTTGGTTGGAGAGAGTCCCCTCGATTCGGACAGACCTGGCACTTACAGGACGTTCCTGGACGAACATACATCCTGATACACGTCGCCAATTTTGCAAAAGACGTAGAGGGCTGCATTGGTCTTGGGACTGATTTGATGGGTGACACGGTTGCTGTCAGCAACTCCAGGGTCGCAGTTAAGAAGTTTGAAGAGATGACTGTGGGTGCGAGCTGGACGATGAGAGTTGAAGACTCAGCCCTAGCAGCACTGGGGTAGCCTTTGGAAATCGAGGAAGTTGCAAGGAAGTTAAAATTTAACTTCCCGCTCTACGCGAAGAACGTCCTCAAGATTGTGACAAAGGAGGGTGTCACCGCTCCACTGACCCTAAATAGGGGACAGATGTGGCTTCACAATCGATTAGAAACCCAGCTCAAAGAGCAGGGCAACATCCGGGCTCTTGTCCTCAAAGCCAGACAGGTCGGCATCAGCACTTATGTTGAGGGCAGATTCTTCTGGAAGATTACCCAGAACCGCAACGCGAACGCCTTCGTATTGTCTCACCTTGCCGAGTCTACGAACTCGATATTCAACATGGTGCGCTACTTCTACGAAAACATTCCGCACCCTGCATTTAAGCCTCCATTGGGCACTCAGACCGCCACAACGCTCGTATTTGAGGAGATTAACAGTCGATACCGTGTGGGTACTGCACGCTCTACACAGACGGGTAGAGGACAAACAAACCGCTTTGTGCATGGGTCTGAGGTTGCGTTCTACCCACAGGGAAATGACATCACCGCCGGTTTATTGCAGACGGTGGGCGGCAAAGATTCCGAAGTGATTTTGGAAACTACTGCCAACGGTGCCGGTGGTTGGTTTTACGATCAGACCATGAAGAGTCTCCGGGGAGAGACAGAGTGGCAGGTGTGCTTCATCCCCTGGTACTGGATGCCTGAGTACGTTCGTAAGCCGAGCCCGTACTTCGAGGCTACCCCGGAAGAATATAAATTAGCCCAGCAATACAAGCTGACGGATGAACAGCTTTGTTTTCGTAGAGCGAAGCTGGATGAGCTGGGATCATCCGATTTATTCCGACAGGAATATCCTTCAACACCGATTGAATCTTTTCTCACAAGTGGTCGCTGCTTTGTCGAGGACAGTGCGCTGCGATCTGCTGAAGACGAATGCTATACCCCAGATTTCCGCGGCGACTATCGAGCTGGTGTTTTATCGGCGCATTCTTCGGGCCCGTACAAAGAATGGTGTCCGCCACTGTCGGATGAGTCTTATGTTATTGGCGTGGACGTAGCGGAAGGTCTCTCCTACGGTGACTACAGTGTAGCCATAGTCTTGGATAGTTTAGGAAGGCAGGTTGCTTGTTGGCATGGTCACGTTGATCCGTTTGAGTGGGGAAATCTGGTCTCTGCTTTGGGACAGAGGTTCAATAATGCTTATGTGATCGTGGAGCGTAATAACCATGGTCTGACCACGCTGCGTCGATTGCAGGAAATCAACTATCCAAACATGTTTATCGAGTCATCGGTTGATGGAGCATACGGTGACAAGCTGACCAAGCGCGGCGGCTTCCTCACTACCAGCAAAACGAAACCTCTGATCATCGACAATATGGCTGCACTGCTTCGACAGGGTGAAAGCGGCATCGCCGATCTGGAGCTGGTCAACGAATTACGGACCTATGTGATTGATGACAAAGGTAGTTTTAATTCGCAACAAGGTTGTTATGATGACCGAGTAATGGCGTTCGCCATAGCTTTGCATGGACTAGCTTCGATGCCCCGTCCGAGGGCACCCATAATTCAACGACGATATGAGTCAGTGGACTCAGTTGCGGGGTATTGATGAGCGAAGCGGTAGACATGGATTCCGAAGAATTAGACGGCACACAGGAACAAGAGATTGTAAGCCTGGGGGCGCGGCTGACTGACGTATTCCAAGAATACAAAGACGCTCGTAAAGAAACCGAAAACGAGTGGCTGAAAGACCTTCGTCAGTTTATGGGGCAATACGAAGCAGAAGTTTTAGCCCGACTCAATGAGTCAGGGGCTCGCTCAAAAGTGTTTGTCGGTCTGACCAGAACGAAAGTCATGGCTGCATACAGCAGAATGATCGATTTATTATTCCAGTATGGGGACGTTTATTTCGCCATACATCCCACTCCGATCCCACAACTGTCACCGATCCAAGCGATGAATATGCGCCAGATGGCGATGGAACAGGTGATTGCTGCATCACAGGGTATGGACCCTGCGCTTAATGAAGACTTGATCATGCAGCGCATGCAGGAGCTAGAGGGAGAGTTTCTCGAGGCAGAAAAAAAGATAGCAGAAGCTGCCGCCGAAGAGATGACAGAGCAAATCAAAGACCAGCTCATTGAGAGCAAAGCTGAGATGAAGCTAAAGGAATCGATTCTCGAGAGCTGCATATTCGGATCAGGTGCTGTTAAGGCAGGCACGATAAGGATTGATCGAGCGCAATCGTATTCCCAGGTCATGGACCCTCAAACAGGACAGCAGGGCTTCGCGCTCACTCAGATCGAAAAGGTGATGCCAGAAGTAGAGAGCGTCAGTATTTTTGATCTTTATCCTGATCCTTACTGTACGACTCTGGACGATTGTGAGGGACTGTTCAGGCGACATGTTCTTACTAGGAAGCAGTTCCGGGACTTAGCAGACTTGCCAAACTTTGATGGTGAGATGATCCGGTATCTAATCAAGACCAATCGCGGTGGCAATCATACTGAAGAAGAGCATGAGCGGGATCGTCGGCGTATAGCTGGGATCAATGAGCATGCAGAGTCGCATCGCTTCGAGGTTCTCGAGTATTGGGGGACCATCGACGGGCATGAGTTAGAAGAGCATGGCATCGAGTTGCCTGAAGAAGCCGATCTGTCGGATGACTACAGCGTCTGTGTTTGGATATGCGGATCGAAAGTCTTGAAGGTTATGTTGAACCCAATAGCTGGGTACAAGATGCCGTACCACATATTTCCATATGAGCGATCACCCCACCAGTTCTGGGGTACAGGCGTGCCTCGAATGATGCGCGATTCTCAGGTCACGATGAACGCGGCTACCCGGATTTGGCTTGATAACTTGGCGTTGTCTAGTGGACCGATGGTTGAGGTCAATACAGATTTGTTAGCCGCCGGCGAAGACCCAACAGACATCCACCCTTGGCGAGTATGGCTAAGGGAGGGTGGTGACGGATCGATGCCTGCTGTGAGGTGGTATCAGCCTATTGCCAACGCGAATGGACTGAATCAGATCGTTGAGTTGTTCAGGCGTTTTGCCGATGAAACAACCAGCTTGCCCAGCTATACCCATGGCGAACAATCTCGAAGCCTGAATAAGACTGCCACAGGAATGAGCATGTTAATGGGAGCTGCCAACATCGCTCTGAAATCGACAATAAAAAACATTGACGATTTTCTCCTCGAGCCTATGATTGAGGCGCTGTTCCATTTCAATATGGAATTTGGAACAAACGAAAAAGCAAAAGGCGACCTCAAGGTTGTCCCAAGAGCCAGCACTGCTCTTGTACAAAAGGAAGTGCAAAGCCAGAGACTCCTTCAATTCTTATCTCTGGTATCGAACCCCATGGACTTGGCACTCGTTGATCGACCTCAGCTCTTGCGTGACATCGCAAAGAGCATGGAAATCGATCCTGATGAAATTATTAAGTCTGAAGAGGTGATTCGAGCTGAACAACAAGCTCTCCAAAATCAAGCTCTCGCCCAAGCAAGCGCAGGCGGTCCTATGGCTGAGGCATCAGGACCAATGGCAAGAGGTGAGCAACCTATTCCAATGTAGATTGGAAGATGCGTGTACACGGCTTGAGCAAGCAGATGAAACAAATTTTAGATTCGAGCAGGGGCGCGTAAGTGAATTACGTTTCCTGCTGGAACTGGAAGAGACGGCGAAAACCGTCTTAGACAAGCAGCGGACCCAAGGTCGGATATCTGCTGTTGACTAACGAAAATCCGAAAAGGACTCGTACAAAAAAATGGGAAGAAATGACCCGGAGCGTTTAGAAGCCGAAGCTAAAGAAATGATGGCGCAGATGATGAATCCAGAACCTGAACCCGAGGCATCGGATACTCAGGAACTCGAGGAAGCGCCTGCCCAAGAAGCCCCCTTTGAACCAGAGGACACGGCTGAATTAGTAGCAGAAGCGGTTCCAGAAGAAGAGTCAGAAAGCGGCGAAGTAGACTCTGAAGCTGATCAGCGAATAGCAAAAGCTGAAAAGGCGATGAAAGGCGCTCAGGCGAAAATGACCAAGGCGACTCAAGAAGCTGCCGATCTGAGGAAACAAGTAAGTTCCCTGATCGAGTCGGTGACTGAGTTAAAAGGTCAACTTGCAGATAGCAAGCGAGACAATGAGAAGTTGCAGCAAGTGCGTGAGGATTATCCTGACGTAGCTGGACCTTTACTTGATGAGCTTGATTCTGTGAGGGCGAGGTTAGACGAACAGGCTGCGTTGGCTGATCAACAGCAGCAGGCACTATCGCAAGAGAACGAGAGGAAGGCAGCGGATGCTCATTTTTCTCGAATTGCTGAAGCGCACCCCGATTATGCGGAGGTGACGCAAACGTCCGATTGGGCGTTGTGGCTTGACGAGCAAGGACCAGATGTTCATATGTGGGTCGAGCAAGGCAGCTCTAACGATGTGATTGCTGTATTGAATGAGTTCAAGGCAAGTATGGGAGTCCAGCTTCCAACGCCGCAAGAGAAAGCTTTAGCGCGAGCAAAGGAGGCTGCACAGCCAAAAATGCCCAAAGCGCGAAAAGCTAATGTAGCTGGCGAAAAGAAAACTTGGACTGTGCAAGAAATTATGGACATGCCTCTTGATGAATTTGAGAAGCATCAAAATGAAATAATGAAAGCACAAGCGGAGGGCTCTATTCGCCGTTAATTTTTTACTCTTGTGAGGAAAGGTAAATGGCTTTTTCATTTTTCAGTACGGGCACTACGTCCGAGGTGAACTTCATCCCAGAGGTGTTTTCAAAACTCCTCCAGGCTAAGTTCTACAAAGCATCTGTTCTCCCTGCCGTAAGCAATACAGATTACGAAGGCGAGATCAGCGGTCAAGGCGATAAGGTTACGATTCGTACCGTACCCGCCGTAACGATCAACGACTATGCGGGATCAATTACGACTCAAGAGCTAACGACATCAAAGGTCGAGCTTCTAATCGATAAAGCGAAATACTATAGCTTTAAAATTGATGACGTATTGGCGGCACAGGCTGACATCAACATGCTAGAAGCTGCGTCAGCAGACGCCGCGGAAGGCATGCGAGTTGCTGTTGAGACTGATGTGTTTGCTAACGTATCTGCGGGTGCAACTACGGTTGAATCCAGCACTACTACGATCACCGCATCCAACATCCTTGACAGGATTCTGCTTGCAGCAAAAACGCTTGATGAAGCGAACATTCCAGAGGAAGGGCGATTCTTCATCATGTCTCCAGAGTTTATTTCGATCCTCAAGAAGAGCGAGCTGCGTCAGGCTTATCTGACCGGCGATTCTGTTTCTCCTTTGAGAAATGGGGAGGTTGGCGTTGTGGATCGTTTTACGATTTATCAATCCAACATGCTGTTGGTCGATAGCTCTGGCTCTACCAGTGGTGCAACCAACTGTCTGGCAGGTCATCCGAAAGCTATTTCTTTCGCGTCTCAGTTTACCAATACGGAAACGGTACGCATGGAAAGTACCTTCGGCGATCAGGTCAGAGGTCTGAAAGTATATGGTCAAAAGGTTGTAGTGCCTGATGCCCTGTACACCACTAAATGGACCTAATAACCCTTTGGGGGGTTGGAGGGGACTGCGTTTGCAGCCCCTCCCTTTTTGAGGTTTTAAATGGACGCAGCAACGACTAAAGACGAATTGTACGAACGCGCTTTAAGCGAGTTTGATACCAAACTGGATAGGCGGCTGAAGCTGTCCGATCTTGAGGATCAAATACAGCGGCTTGAAAAGCAGCGGGACAATCCGACTCCCAAGCCCAAGAGGCGAAGACCTAAAACAGTAAGAAACGTCATTACTGGCAACATATTCAGCTATATGGATGTGTTCGCAGGTAATCCTGATCTCGAGGTGATCGAGTGGGAGGAAGAGGATGCCAACGGCTAAAGTAGTCGATGTGATCGATAGAGCTACGATCATTCTGCAAGATGCGACTAGCGTTCGCTTCCCTCTTGTTGAGTTGCTCAAGTTCTTTAATGACGCGCAAAAAGAGGTGGTTTTGCACAGACCGGATGCAAGCATGGTCAACGCGACTTTTGCCTGCGCTACCGGCAGCAAGCAATCGCTGCCATCAGCCGCGTTACGGCTTGTAGATGTTGTCAGAAATACCAGCGGCAGATCGATCACGCAGGTTGATCGTAAGATATTGGATGAAACGCTCCCAAACTGGCATGAGACTGCTGCAAGTAGTGAGGGCATACAGCATTTCATTTACGATCCTGCTGACCCGAAAAATTTTTACATCTTCCCCAAGGGTGCCAGCGGCACTCACAGCTTAGAGATTGTTTACAGTTCAGTTCCTTCCGATATATCGATCAGTAACTTTGCGACTGATACGCAAGTCATTGGCATCGATGATATCTATGCGAACTGTCTGCTGGATTACATTCTGTACCGGGCATACCAAAAAGACAGTGAATACGCGGGTAACGCCCAGAGAGCGGCTATGCACTATCAATCCTTCTCAAATGCTCTGGGGATCAAGACGCAGGCTGATGCGGCTACAGCGCCAACGCCCAAAACACCTGACATGAATGTAGGTCGTATGTAATGAAATTCAGCGACTTCAATATGTTCATCAAACCCGAGGTTCAGGGGTGTCCTGACTTCTTGATCGAGCGATCTGTCCGAGACAGCGCAATCGACTTCTGCTCGAGAACGGATGTTTACATGATCGAGCCCGAAAGCTTGATCATTATTGCTGGGGTGAATGAGTACGCGGTTACGTTGCCTACGGGCACTGAGCTGAATCACATCATTGATATCTACAACGACAAAAAACCATTGAAGCCTGTGAGTTACACAGAGCTGGAAATGCGTTTAGGCGATGAGACAGAACGCGGTACTCCCCACTACTACTCTCAGCGAGACAATACCGACATTTATCTAGCGCCGATCCCAGACTCCGCAGAAACTTTCAAGGTTGTTTACAGCCTCAAGCCCACGGCTACTAGCACATCGATACCCGACACTATTGGGCGTGAGAACAGAGAAGCGATCACTCATGGCGCTTTGTACCGATTGCAAATGATGAGTGGTCAACCGTTCAGTAATGTCGGTGCAGCTCAAATGAATAATCAGCTTTTCGAGAAGTCTATCGGCAGAGCGGCTAGACAGGTCAAGTATGGTTTTGCCGGCGGTACGCTCACTTGCAAACCAAGGTTGTTCATCTGATGGCATATCTCACAACGATTGATTTAGTTCAGAACGACCAGCTCCCGGAGATTTCTGTCGATCTGAAAGACAGTAATACCGCCGCTCCAGGGCAGACTCTTGATCCAGATGATGCGACCACATTTGCTCCGATCAATCTTACTGGCGGTAGTGTTCGTATGCGTGTTCGGACTGTAGGTAGTACTTCTTTGATCGATACCTTAGTGGGAACGATCACAGACGCGGCGAATGGCAAATGCACTTTTGTGTTCACCAGTAGCACTTTAGCCAGCACGGGAGTACTCGAGGGTGAGATCGAAATAACAGATTCTGCGTCTCGCACTCAAACAGTAGTGGACCTGATCAAGTTCAAGGTCCGAGCCCAATTCGGATAAATTCTAGTGGCAATTTTCGCCAGTATCACTTCCCGGAAACTGGCTGTTGAGGTAAGCCATAGGCAGGTACACGCCAACGCATCCTTACCTAAATCCACCGTATCGGTTGCTTTCCAAGAACCCTCTACCGAAGTTACTTTTCAGAATCTGTTTTCACAGGTTGGGTATCGATTAGTCGTCCCGCAAATTAATTTTCAGCAGTTGTTCCTTGATAGCGTCAAGTTAAATCCTGAACGCACGATCTTTTCTTTCCTTGATACTTACTCTTTAAATGATTCGCCTGTGTTGAATCCGAATCTTGGACCGACTGACTCTGTAGCGATGACAGACGCAGCGCCAGTGTTTGGTCATGTAGTGGATCGATCAGACGCTTTCAGCTTGGCGCAATCAATATCTCTCGCCCCGGATAAAAGCTTATCTGACAGCCAGTCGATAGCTGACGCATCGCCAAGTTTTATTTTTGCAAAGTCGCTTACAGATAGTTCTCTCATTTCTGAAAGCATTGATTTACTGGTGACGTTCCTCAGAGAATTTTCTGATCAGTACATAGTTTCTGATGTACCGGCGTTGAGCGTTTCATCGACGCAGACGGACAGTTCAGTGATTCAGGAGGCTGCTGCTTTGACGGTTGCCAAGCCGTTTACCGACGCGACATCAATGACGGATGCAAATCAGGTTTCTTTGCGTCCTTTGCTGAGAAAATCAGACACTTATACCTTGTCCGATTCACCTTCAACTCTCTTCTCAAAGGCACTAGATGAGTCTATAATTTTTTCAGATTCGGAGGTTTTGTCTTTCAACAAAGCACTATCCGACTCTCTAAGCGTCAGCGAATCCGTTGCGCTTCTTACAGGGACAAGTCTAGTAGATAACGTAAGCATGGGCGAAAGCCTAGTCCCTTCGCATTTCTCAGCGAGTTCTGTTCCTGGTCAGGGATTAGTGGGTCTCATGTTACTCAATGCAGACTAATGGGAGCCCCAAATGATCTCTGACAATTTAGCGATGAAAGGTCGCGTGGACATTGTACTTACGGACGCTGACGGGAATGTTAAATACACCGATAGCGTGAAAAATCTTGTAGTCACTACTGGCAAGACGTTCGTTGCTAGTCGAATGGCTGGCACATCGAGTGCTGTTATGTCTCACATGGCGATTGGCACAGGAAGTGGCGCAGCCAGCGCCTCTGACACCACATTAGGAGCTGAATCAGCTCGCGTAAATCTGACCTCAACAACGCCCAATAATAACGATGTTGTTTATGTAGCGACGTTTCCAGCAAACACTCCATCGAGCGCAGCGGCAATCACAGAGGCTGGACTGTTCAATGCTTCTCTCGCGGGTAGCATGCTGTGTCGGACTGTATTTTCCACAGTGAACAAGAATACAGCGGATGCGCTAACGATCACTTGGACGGTTTCAGCTTCCTAATAAAGTCGGGTCAGAGATCGTATGGGAATTAAATTTTCAAATCTGGCGAGTACCACTTTAAGTAGCGGCATCAGTAATATTGCGACTACGATTACCGTAGCCGACGGATCACTGTTCCCTACACTAGGTTCTGGTGATTTTTTCTTTGCCACATTAGATTCGCCTCCAGACAGCGTTGAGATCGTTAAAGTGACAGCTCGCAGCGGTAACACCCTGACCGTTGTACGGGCCCAAGACGGAACCGCAGCTAGTACCCATCCAGCAGGGGAGATCATTGCTCTGAGAGTGACTGCCGGGGCTCTCAACACTATCGTTGATGAAATAACAGTACAGATCAACGCGGTGATTGACTCTGCACCTGGGGCGCTAAACACTTTGAATGAGTTAGCATCAGCGCTAGGCGATGACGCGAACTTCAGTACGACGGTTACAAACTCTCTCGCTGCAAAATTGCCTCTTGCCGGGGGCACGATGTCCGGTGCCCTCAACATGGGTTCTCAGAACATCACAAATGCCGGAACCATAGGCTCTGGTGCCATCACTAGCACAGGCAGGGGTACATTCAACAACCTCACGCTTACCGGCGCTACAGACCATCTGACCTTTAACGAGTCTTCTGGCGATTGGACGATCAACAACGCTCAACAGAACAACGGCATCACAATTTTTGACGGAGCTTCTGGCGTTCAAATCAATTACAACGGTTCTGCTGTTGTGTCAGTTGATAGCGGCGGTGGTTTTAATTTGTTAAGTGGGGCACTCCGAATAAACGGAACCGGCGTCATTGACACAAGCCGTAACCTGACGAACATCGGAACTATCTCTAGTGGTTCCATCACCAGTAGTGGTTTGCACGTTCTAACAGCGACAGCGGGGAGCGTTACGCCCGTAGGAGGCTCTGATGACCTGATCGTAGAGAATAATACTAGCGGCGGCATTTCAATTTTAACCCCTGACAATGCTGTGGGACAGATAGTTTTTGGGTCACCATCTGACAATGATTCAGGGAGGATTCAATACAACCAAGCATCTGATCAGATGGTTTTGCGTACTAACTCAACGATTGCGTTGACTATTGACTCAAGCCAGAACGCTACCTTTACGGGTAACGCTGAATTTGCCGACAATGGTAGGGCCATCTTCGGTACTGGCTCTGACCTTCAGATTTACCATGATGGTACAAGAAGTTATATTTCAGATTCTGGGACAGGTGATTTGCGCTTACAGGCTTCTGAAGTGCGTATGGTTAATGCGGCAAATACAGAAGTAGGGTTTAAGTTTGTAGAAGATGGTGCGGCGAGTCTTTATTTTAATGCTAATGAAAAACTAGCTACAACTGGGTCAGGCATAAACGTAACGGGTGCTGTGGTCAGCGACGGCTTGACTGTTGAGGGGGATGGTTCTTTTACTGGCGGTTTTCAAATATCTGGTTCAAGCCCTAAGATTTTCTTAAACGAAACAGATACCACAAATCTAAATACCCGCATAAGAAATGCTGCCGGTAACTTACAGATTCAGACAGTAAGTGATTCAGATGCTTCACCTACAACACGTTTTGCTATTGACCACTCAACAGGCGACATCAACTTCTACGAAGATACTGGCACGAATGCAAAACTCACATGGGATTCTAGTGCTGAGAGTCTTAACTTTGCTGACAACGGCAAAGCTATTTTCGGCGCTGGCTCAGACCTACAGATTTACCATGATGGCACCCATAGTGTTATTGAGGATGCGGGTACAGGTAATTTAATTCTACAAAGCAACGGCACCCAAGTAAGCCTGCAAAGCACGACAGAGCTATATCTCACTGCGGCAAACAACGGTGCAGTAACCGCATACCATAACGGTTCAGCCAAACTATCCACCACCTCCACAGGCATAGACGTAACGGGTACTGTGACTGCTTCAGGCACAATCATAGCAGTGTCAGGTAGCAACCAAGCTGAACTTACAAATCTTGGCTCATTAGAACTTACAAGGGCTGGTAGTAACGCATTTATAGATTTTAAAACAACAACGTCAGAGGATTTTGACTGCCGTATACAACAAGATTCAGATGGACTTATTTTTGTTACTGGTGGTAGTTCTACCGCAACTGCACTAACTTTAAATAGCTCACAAAACGCTACCTTTGCAGGAACAGCAGTTGCCGATAACTTCCATATTAATAGCACATCAGGTCACTTAAAAATAAGCAGAGTTGGCTCATCTAGCAATGGTATTTATTGGGATAGGAATGGAACGCAAGATGCAGCTATTCAAGTTGCAAGTAATGAACAATTAAATATAGACAACAATTTTGGCACTCCTATTAATTTTAGAATTGGTGCTGATGGTTCTGAAAACACTTATCTTTCTGTAAGCAGTTCAGGCATAGACGTAACAGGAACTATCTCTATTGCTACCGGCTCATTGGAAATGGGTACCACGGCGATAATTGACCAAAGCCGCAATTTATCGGTTGCTACTGCCAACATCGGCGGCGCTACAAGTTCACATGTTTTAAACGTCTTCCACCCAACCACCAATGTTGTTGCTCGCTTTGAGTCTGGTGATACCGACGTATGGATCGACCTGCACGACAGCAACAGTGGAACCTATGGCGCTCTGCTAGGTCACAGTTCTTCCGTCCTTTTTCGAGTTGCTGACCAAGACGTTAACGATAGGATGACGCTGAACAACAGCGGGCTTTTGAACACCGACGCGGGTTACTCGGTCGGCGGTACCACCGTTATTAATTCAAGCCGTAACCTGACAAACATAGGCACCATTTCCAGCGGTGCTATTACTAGCACTGGTCAAGTTCAAGGTTCCCGCTTAAAAATCGACGTTCCTGACAACGGTGGCGCACCTGCTTTAACTGCGTATATGGACATCTACGGGTTTGAGGGTCGCGGTGCTGGCATAAACATTAGAGACCAAGCTAACAGTGCCTCTGGCTCAAGTAATCGGGAATGGTTTATCGGCAGTGGATATGCTCAAAGCGGCTTCAACATAGGCTACTCAGCGACAGGTTCGCAAACATCCTACTCGGCTCAGAATAAGTTCTCGTTAGACACGAGCGGTAATGCTGTTATTGCAGGCACCATCACAGCTAGTGGTTCTCTAACTACACAAGCTGGATCAGCCACAGCAGGAATAAAAATAAAAAGAACAAACTCATCTACAACAGGTGCAAAAGGTTATATCGGATTCCAAGATTCCAATGGTAATTATGTTGCTAATATTCATTCACGAGGGACTGGTTCAAATAATTCAGGTGACCTAAGGTTTTATACAAGCACAGGAGAATCATATTCAGACGTTTATGCTGATCCAGTAGCAGCTCTTGTATTAAATTCAGACAATAAAGCTACCTTCGCAGCACCCATCACTGTTAATACGTCTACTTCCGAGCAGATAGTCTTATCAGGTGCAAATAACCCCTACATCCGCTTTCAAGAAGGCACGACAGACAAAGCCTATGTCCAGTGGCATTCAGGTGGTTATATCCGTATAGCAAATCAAGAGAACGGCTTGATTGCCTTCTGGCCCACGGTCAACCGCGCTAGTGAGTTAGTGTTGATAAGAAACGACGCCACAGTGGTTGTGGGTGAGGATTTCGGATCAATTAACTTTGCAAGCTTAGACGGTACAGGTGATTTTCCAACGCAAACGGTAGCCCAGATGCCAGCGCGAATAGTTGCTGAGGCATCAGAAACGCAAGGTACAAATGACGAAGGCTCTAGGCTTAGGTTTTATACGAAGCCTAACGACACCAATAAAGCTGCTGATAGCGTAGAGCAGCTCCGTATCGAGCATAACGGTGACGTTACAGTATATAACGGTGATCTAAAACTTAATAATAACAACATCACAGGCGTTACAGACTTAACAATCGCAGACCAGATTTTCCATGCTGGGGACACCGATACTTACATTCAATTCCACGCAGCCAATCAATTCAGAGTCGTAACGGGCGGCAATGAGCGGTTTGAGGTAAACCAGAGCACGGCAACGGTTGCCGGAAACCTGAATGTCCGAGCAGCAATCGACCTTGCCGACAACGACATCCTGCGCCTTGGCTCTGGCGATGATGCAGAGTTTTTTGTAAACGGCTCTCACCTGTATTTGGACCTGAACGCCGGGATTGGCAACTTCTATATCCGCGACGGCAACACCACCAGATACACCTTCAATGACAACGGCAGCTTCACCGCCACTGGTAACGTCACCGCCTATTCAGATCGCAGGGTAAAAGCGCAGTTTGAGCCAATCACTGACGCGCTTACCAAAGTGCAGCAGCTACACGGTCAGACTTACATCCGAACAGACATGGATGACGCCAACCGGCGCTACGCGGGACTGATTGCTCAAGACGTAGAGGTGGTACTGCCAGAAGCGGTCAGTGAGGTAGACGATCATTTGACCCTGGACTACAGCGGCACCATCGCGTTGCTCGTTGAGGCTATTAAAGATTTGAAAGACGAAGTAGACGAACTCAAAGAAAAATTGGAGGCAGCGTAATGGCTATCACAAGAGTACGCACAGTTAATCGGATAGAAGCCTACCCACGCGACCCAGATTGGTTGGTCGTGGTTTTTTACGAGGAAACATTTGATGACAGTGAGGACGCAGAGTTGCCTATTACGAGTGACCGTAAGGTGATTCTAAATCGCTATACCGAAACTACGGATAGCGATGGCAACAAAGTCAGCACTCCTACTGTGATTACAAATGAAGACGCTGGTGTGCAAGCGGTCTGCAACGCGCTTTGGACTAGCTGATGGCACTGCAAACGTCAGGAGCAATCAGTCTGAATAATATTCACGTTGAGGCGGGGGGTACGTCTGGCACAAACGCAAGTATTAATGACTCAGACATTCGTGCGCTTATTTCTAAAGCCTCTGGTGCAACCATGTCCTTTAGTGAGTGGTATGGAGCGACTGCATACACGGCACCGACGATTGATACGTCGCTAATCACATCACCAAGCGCAAACGGGTTCACAACATTCCGTGTTGATGATGGTGTGACTGAAATTACTGGACAAACGACGGACAAAGACGTTCCTGAGTCTATTAGCTTGAACACATCAGCAGGTCGGTCACTCGTCCTAACGATTCATGTGCGAGATGATGATAACAGTGGTGGTCAAGACAGAGTTTTCGCCATATCAACGGGCGCAAGCCTTACGATTGACTCGTCACAACAACTTGTAGATGGGTTAACAGCGTCAACTCTGGTGACAACGATTAGCACCTCTGGCGGATTTATTTCAATCATTGGTAATCAGCCGGATCGCGGAGATAGTTACCAAGTTTCTCTCAGGTTCACGATCCCTGCTGGAGCAATTGGTGGCGAGATTCGTTTGCAATACCGCGATGATCCTGGTGACGATGACACCGCTCGTGGCATCAATGTAAGTCTTTCATGAAGCGTGATTCAACGCTAATCAATGGTGATTAAAACTAGAGGGTTATCAAGATGGGTGTTATTTCAACAATTTTAGGCAGTGGCGATGTCATTTCTAAAGGACTTGGTCTGATAGATGATATGCACACTTCCAAAGAAGAAGAGATAGTAGCCAAGACCAAAGCGAAAACAGATTTGTTGGCGTCTTATGCCCCTTTTAAAGTCGCTCAGAGATATCTTGCTTTGATTTTCGGTATCACTTTTGTCGGTTCATATCTGATGGTTCTAGCCTTGTTTTTCTTAGAGAAAGACATAGCCCCGGTTCAGGAGCTAATCAGTGCGTTTAAGATCGATTGGATCATGCTAACCATAGTTGGATTCTACTTTGGCGGTGGAGCTTTTGAGGGTGTTATGGCTAGGAAGGAAACGAAGTGACAGGCTTCAAGCTTCAGACATTCTCAGGCAAAGCTCCGCGCATATCTGCACGTCTTTTGCCGGAGGACATGGCGCAAGAGGCTATTAACACTCGCCTCGATTCGGGTCGTATTGATCCCTGGAAAGGAAATCAATCTGCCTCGATCACGCCGGTTGCAAGCTACACCGTATCTGGTTTGACGAAAACATTATTCAAGTATTCAGATTCGATCTGGATCGGTTCTGATGAAGACCTGAACATTGTTCGCGGTCCAATTGCAGAGGACCAGCATGAGCGCATCTACGTTACTGGTATTGGCGGTTCCACCGGATACCCGCGGATGTCTACGGCTACTATTGTCGGGAACGGCACTTACTACGCTCTTGGTATTCCTGATCCTGCTAGTTTCGATTCTGTCACGGTAGTTGGAACGACTACAAAAACAGATGTCGAGACACCGATTACTCGGGCGTACATATTTACTTATGTTTCGGCATACGGCGAGGAAGGACCGCCCAGTACTTCTTTGGTCAGTCAGATTGTTGATGTGTTCTCGGATCAATCGGTGACGGTAAACTTCCCGTCGAATCCTACCGGCAACTACAATCTTTTGAAAAAGCGCTTATACCGCACGGACCCTAACGGGACGTTTCGGTTTGTTTCTGATGTTCCAATAGCTACGGATTCATTTAACGATACCGTTGCTGACGCGAATCTAGGCGAATCGATACCTTCATCAGGCTGGGTTGCACCTCCAGACAACGATACGGCAAGTCACAAAGACGGACCTTTGCTTGGGCTCGTCAGCTTGCCTAATGGATTCTTAGCTGGCTTCACAGGTCAAACCGTCGCTTTCTCAGAGGCGTTTCAGCCCCATGCTTTTCCTGATGAATACAAGCTGACGATGAAAACCGACATCGTCGCAATCGCGCCGCTCAACATAGGTTTGCTTGTGCTGACGAAAGAAAAGCCTGCCATCATTCAAGGTCTCGATCCTAGCAGTATGAGCATGTCTGAAATCGACAGTGCGCTTTCCTGCGTGTCAAAGCGCTCAGTTGTCGATATGGGTGACTCTGTTATGTATGCCAGCCCAGACGGCTTGGCGGTGGCTAGAGACAACGGACTCAGCCTAGCGACAGAAGCGGTTCTCACTCGAGATCAATGGCAGGCTTTGGTGCCTTCGACAATCGTCGGCTTTATGTGGGAAGGGCATTACCTTGGATTTTATAATGATGGGTCTGAGTCAAAGGGGTTCATCTTTGATCCTAGAGGCGGCAAAAATAGTTTCGTCAAACTGGATTTCCACGCCACCGCCGGGTTCAACGATCTAGAAGAGGACGAGTTGTATCTTGTGGTTGGTGGTGCGGTAGTAAAGTTCGCTGAAGGTTCTGTGCTTCCGTTTACCTGGAAGTCAAAGAAGTTCTACACCCAGCGCCCGATCAACCCTGGTGTTGCCAAGCTCGAGTGTGACAGTTATTCACCCAATCCCACCCTGAAGTTATTTGCAGACGGTGCGCTCAAACATACTCAGACAGTGACCAGCTCGTCGCTTTTCCGGTTGCCTGCTGGATACAAGGCTAATGAGTTTGAGATTCAGATCGAGGGATCAGTCCCGGTAAACGAGGTTTGTGTTTACGAATCACCCGGAGAAGTCGGTGGGCAGTCGTAAAAGTAACCTAGTTGTCCCAACACAATGGAGTAATCAGGATCGTCGCTTTGGCGAAAGTCTGAAAGAAAACTTAGACGTTCTGCTGGGTCATAGAGGAGAGCCGCTAGAAAGGGCGGTCACGTTTCAGGATTTGTTGGACGCAGGGATCGTTGAGCTGGCAAGAGGCATCAGTATTTTCGGCACAACCAATGATCTGATCCCCAAGCCGCCACCGGCTCCTAATTTGGACGTGCCTCCAGCTCCGACTAATCTGCAAGCCAGCGGTGCTTTCCAAAACATTATTCTGACTTGGGATTTGCAGCTTTATGTAGGGCATTCGTTTGTTGAGGTGTTCAGGCACACGTCTGACAGCGTTTCATCTGCGACTATGGTTGCTCAGGTGTCAGGGTTTACTGGGGTCTATGCTGATCCAGTGGGTGGCGGGGTAACTCGTTATTACTGGGTCCGCGCAGTCAATGAAAACGGCGTGCGTGGTCCTTTCAATAGTTCTACTGGTGTTGTCGGTACTACCGCTCCAGACATAACTGCACTGCTAACACTCCTAAGCAATCAGATCACTTCGTCTCAACTTGCTATTGACCTCGCTACTCCGATTGCGACGATTCCGACTCTGACCGGCACCATAAATTCTTTGGAAACGTATACAGGATTTGCTAGTTCATACTCTGGTGCAAATCTACTTTCGCGCATAACGAGCAGTGAGTCAGCCGTTACACAAATCAATAGCAGTATTACGGGAATCAACACCAGCCTCGGGACTTTGAATACCAACATCAGTAATTTGCAAAGTTCCGTTCAGGATGTGACTGCTAATGTCGGTACGGTGTTCGTTCAGGCAAATGCCCCTACCGGAAGCATCACTACTAACTCTCGGTGGTATGATTCTGACAACAATATGGCTCCGTACTTCTGGAACGGGAGTAGCTGGGTCAGTCTGCAAGACCCAAGAATTGCAGCTAACGAAAGCAGCATAACGACCTTGAATGCTGAGGTATTCAACGCAAACGGCTCATCTAAACTTGCTACGGCATCTGCGCTGAATGTTTTGGACACCACAGTTACAAACATCAACGGCACGCTTACGACTGTGAGCGGTGATGTCACTTCGCTGAAAAATGTGGTCTTCGACAGTTCAGGTAACTCGCAGATTGCGACAACCTCAGCTCTGAGCAATCTTACCAGCCAAGTCACATCCAACGATGGCGACATTACAACTTTGACTGCTGACGTTACTACGTTGGAAAATGAAGTCTTCAACTCAGACGGGACGGCTCGTCTTGCTACTGGCTCTGCACTGAGCGCCCTTACAAGCACGGTCAACACTCAGGGTAATTCTGTCAGCTCGTTGCAAACCAACGTCACGGCGCTACAAGGTGCTGTTTTTGATGGTTCGGGAGCTGTGAAGCTTGCAACGACCTCAGCATTGTCTGGCGTCTCGAGTGAGGTCAGCGCAATCTATAATGGTGACGGCAACCCTTCTCTCATCACTACGATTCAGGGGGATGTTACTAACCTTAAATCGTCGGTCTTCGATGGTAGTGGTAACTTACAGTTAGCCACTGGAGCAGCTTTGACGCAGCTCAACAACACCGTGGTGGCGATCTACGATTCAGCAACACCGGGGAACGCCAGTGTAGTGAAGTCGATTCAGGACGACGTTACGTTGTTGAATGGCGCTGTCTTTGATGGTAGCGGCGCGGTAAAGCTGGCAACGACCACTGCACTGAGCGGCGTGACGCAATCGGTAGAAGCAATATATAACGGAGCGGGTCAACCTTCCTTGGTTACCACTTTGCAGGGTGACATCACGTCTCTCAACACAGTGGTTTTCAATGCTAATGGCACCTCAAAGGTAGCTACAGCATCTGCACTGAACACGCTCTCTAACAATGTTGTTCAAATTTATGATGTAGATAACCCATCAAACGCCAGCGTTGTTAAAACAATCAGCGAGTCAGTCACCTCGCTACAAAATGCAGTTTTTGATTCTTCTGGAAATACCCAGTTAGCGAGTGCCAGTGCGGTTTCATTGATCCAAAATGAAATATACGGGCCCGTGAGCAATCCAACTTCAGCTACCACCTCCCGAATCGACAGTTTGGAATCCACCTTAAATGATCCCAGTTCAGGTCTGGGCTTTGTCGCCGCTGCGGTGAGCGCCTTAGAAACGGAAGTAGGGATGGGGAATGCATCCGCGACGAGGATCGATAACTTAGTCAGTGAAGTATTTGCTAACGATGGCACCTCTAGACTTGCGACGGCTGCTGCACTAAGTACGCTGAATACCGAAGTCTTTGGCTCCGGGGGAGCATCTTCATCTCGGATCGATGGGCTCATAGCTCAAGTGTTCAACGCTAACGGCACTGCAAGATTGGCAACTGCTGAAGCGTTTGAAAATGTAGAGGCTCAGGTTTTCCCGGATGGCACCGCACAGACCTCATCAATTGACTCACTAGCGGCAGAGGTTTTTGTCAATGGTGCAATCGGTGGTACACCGAGACTCGCAACAAGCAATGCTCTTGAAACGATACAAACAGAGGTTTTCCCAAACGGAACGAGTAACGCGAGTAGGATCAATCAACTTTCTTCTGCTATTTGGTCAGGCGGGAACCCTAGCAATGGTTTAGTTGTGGCGTCCGCTGATGCTTTGAATACAGTAGAGACAGAGGTCTTCCCGAACGGGATTGCATCCGCCAGTTCCATCGATACACTCCAAGTTGTTGTTGAGGGAGCTGATGGTACGAGTGGGATCAAAGGTGCGCTCCAGCAAACACAAACGCTTGTTTCAGGTAGTGGCGGACTGACAAGTCAGTTCATGATCAAGTCTGATCTGAACGGATATGTCACTGGATTTGGTTTTAGCAGTAGTACTGCAACAGGTACGCCTGAGTCAGCTTTCATCATCAGGGCTGATAAGTTTGCAATCGTAAATCCAAGCAACTCGAACCAAGGCAACACAAACAACCCTTCAAATAATAACAACAGAATTGTTCCGTTCATCGTTCAGACCGCTCAAACGACGATCAACGGAGTGACCGTTCCTCGCGGCGTTTATATGGACACTGCGTTCATCAGGAATGGCAGCATAGAAAACGCCAAGATAGGTGATGCAGCAATCGATGATGCAAAGATTGCCAACCTTAACGCCTCCAAAATCACTGCCGGCAAAATCAATACTTCAAGGCTCAACATTGATGGAGCCACGCTAACCTCAGCGATCAATAACCAAGGAGTCTCTGTCCTTCAGGTTAACGAGCTGAATGCAAACGTGCTTACGACAGGATTATTGAACAGTAACCGCATTAACCTGGATGGTCAGACGATAGACACTGATGGGCAGGGTCGGATCATTATCAAAGACCTCGGGGTGGATACGCTGCAAATTGCAGGCAATGCGGTAACGATCCCATCGTCAGCAGTTTTAGCGTCAGACCAGAGCGGTTTCCCATCTAGCTTTCCCGCTGTCACCAACCATCTTGCAAGCGCTAACGATGTCATGGATTTGAGCTGGACCAGTACAGGACAACCTACTGTTGTTTTCTTTTCTATCAACTGGACAGGATTTGGCAACGCAGGGGGTTATTCGGCAACTGCTCAGTTGCTTCACACCAAGCAATTCACAGGCGGGATCGGAACTGTCGTAGAAAAAACGATCAGCGTCAGCGGCAGTAATAACGCAGATAACATAAGGACTGTTTTTATCAACATCAACCCCAGTGTCGGGTCGAATACTGTAAAGCTGCGTTTCGCAAACACCGGATCACGCGGCGGTGCCACAGTTCTTGCAGCCGGCACATCGATCTTTCTCCTTGAGACAAAGAAATGAAGGATTACGTTATCTATAACTCGCAGGGCACAATCCTTTCTTACGGGAAGTGCGCTGACGAAGATTTGAATCTTCAAGCTTCTTCTAATCAGTATGTCTTGGAAGCTGTATTCGAGCCCAACAAAAAAGTTCAAGACGGGGCGCTGGTGGATAACCCGCCAACAAATGCGGATTTGACGAACGCCGTGATGAGAGAGATTAGGAATCGAAGAGCGATTTTGTTGAACGGATCAGATTGGACTCAAACATCTGATTCACCTCTGACCTCAGATCAGCGCTCAGAATGGCAAATGTATCGACAAAAGTTACGGGACATGCCCGAGGACTACGCGCATGTGACGAAAATAGAAGATGTAGTGTTCCCCGTGGAACCTACATAAAAAGTGAAAAACTCGATTTAATTCAGTAATATCGGGGTGGGAACGTCCTGTTCCCCAGACTATGGATTAGTCTGAACGAATGCAGGGAAGTCTTTTCTGGAAAGGAGCCGATGGCTTTTATCGTGCGTGATCCGCGTATTGTGGATTTCGATGAATTAAACGCACTAGGTCAATGGTTTCAGGAAAACTCTCTGTACGCAGAGTGCGGTTGGTCTGAGCAAAAGGCTTTCGCGCTTCTCCTCGCAGGGATCGACCCTGAATCTAAAACCTTTATGCGGATGCTAGAGAAAGACGGTCAACTGATCGGTTTTTTCTTGGGGCATGTGTCTGAGTATTTTTTCTCCAACAAGAAAATAGCTCAGGAAATGGCAGTGGTTGTACACCCCGGATTTCGGGCGGAAATATACAAACCAATGTTGAGGTTATTGAAAGATTTTGTGGATTGGGCTGGTGCCCAGGAGGCACATGAGGTGTGTATTGGAATCACCAGCGGAATCGCAGGACCGGGATACGAAAAGCTTTTGAAACGTGTCGGCTTCAACGAGGTCGGGACCATTTTAAAGATGAGGTGTTGATATGTGTTTGGGCGGTGGTGATGGACCAGAAGAGCAAGCATCTAGGCTTGCATTAGCGCAGCAAAGCGCTGCGTTGATACAGCAGTATGGGCGTACTTTTTACGAGTTAGAAAACCAAGAGATTGACGCGGCTAGACGGCAGTTCGATCCCGTCAACTATGATCGAGCTGTAGCTGCTGGGATGCAGCAAGCGGCTCGAGAGTATGAGCCTGCGTTGCAGGACTTGCAGCTAGGAGCTGTTCGTAGGGGTTTTGATCCGGGATCAGGAGCGTATGGAGCGCAGTCGGAAGCCCTGAGAGGCGCTCAAGCGAGAGCTATGGGTCTGGCTGGCGCTGATCGAGCGATCAGTAATACGGACTTAGGTTTCAAGCGTATGGCTAACATTGTAGCCATGGGACAGGGGCAGCAGGTTGATGCTTTCGAGGGGCAAATGGATTTAGCTGATCGAGCTTCAGATCGTTTGAGAGATCAAGCGAGAAGGGATTTCACCAGCTCTACCAGTTTACAAAACACCCTTGGGACATTTGCAGGCGGGACCGCAGCCTATGGTCTTAACCAGCAGAGACCAACCTAATGGATTTTGAAGCTTATATGGCGCTTCTATCACCTGACACTGCTGCCCAGGTTAGCGCCTTTTACTCAAACCCGTATGAGCGCATTAACCCTTATCGATATAGAGGGTTGAGCCGAGAGAGTTATCCGGGTGATCGGTTATTTGCTGACTTAATTCGGGCTCAAACACAAGATTACCAGCAGCGTTTTGCCCCGATAGAGCGTGATTTAGTGGGGATGATTACCCCTACAGGAACGACTGCTCTTGAAGGTGATTTGGATAGAACCCGCCAAGCCGTTATGGGCGCTGGAATGAATGTACAGGGGCAACAGAATCGATCTATGGAGCGTTTAGGCATCTACGGAGACAGCGCCATAGGAAACGGAAATGACACAGTTGGCGCGTTAGTAGGCGGTCTAAACGATACGCGCATGCGTGACGCAGATAGACGTATGCAGATTTTGTATGGCGTAGGTGGTGGCGTAGCACAAAGAGCGAGAGGTCAGTTCTCATGAGTTTGATTGCAAGAGGTCGCGGTCTTAGGCGTATGGCGACTGAAGGTTTTGGTAAAAGCGCAGAGCTAGAAGCGCGTGAAAATCAAACATTTCAACAGATAGAAACTGCACAAGATGCCCAAAAAATGCAGACGTTGGGCGCTGGTGCTGGCATAGGCGCTTTGTACGGATTGAAGGCTGGAACTGCTGGTGGAGCTGCTGCTGCTGGTGGAGGAGCTGCTGCTGCTGCTGGTGGAGGAGCTGCTGCTGGTGGAGCTGTTGGTGGTGGAGCGCTTGCAGGGGCAGCGGCACTCGCAACACCAATAGCGATTGGTTTGGGTGTGGCTTTTTTAATCAACGAACTTTTCGATTAGGTGACGTATGGCTCTTAGTGGATTTGCCGAAGGCGCGTTAGCTGGTTTTGGGGCGGTAAATAAATTTTACGATGATCAAAGACGCCGTGAGCTTGAGCAGCAGCAGTTAGACGATAGAAAGGAAGATCGAGTCCTGTTGCGAGACATACAGAAAACCCAGTCTGAAACGTCTGCGCTCCGCGCAGAGACTGACAGTCAAAGAGCCACAACAGCGCAGCTCGTTGCTGAAAATACTTCGAGGGGCTTAGGTCTACAAGAGCGCCAGGAAGACCGTATAGACGTGATAACTGGACCGGATGGCTTGACGCCTCAGATGCGAGCAGAGAAAAAAAGAACAGAGGCTCAAACTGAGGAAATTCGGCTTAGGAATGAAGGTACTGCCTTTCAGCAGGAACAAACAAGAGACGCACTGACTTTACAAAGGATGGTTGAGCTAACTGAGCAAGACGCTCCTTTAAGCGCAACACAAATAGCTGAGTTTGATTCAGACGTTGAGACACTTTCTAAATCTCGCGGTATTTTCAATATCGGTAGGATCATTTCTCAAACTAGTTTAGATGATGAAAAAAACATTGATCGTGTTTTAGCCAACCTGCAAAGCGGACAGTCATTCCAGTTGACTCCTCGGCAAACCGAGGCTGTGGGCAACACGCTTGGCATCAACAACCCCTCGTACAGGGGAATGATGATCGATGATACGTTCGTGAATGCGCCGCCCGAAATGCGTGGTGGCAATTTCAGGATCAAAGAAACAGGTCTTTTTAGCGTTAACTTAACAAAAGACGCAGCGGGTGATCCCGGATTCAATGGTTTTGCGGTTGTACTAACCGAAACCCCTGATGGTGAATTGATCCCTTACCCTGCTCCCATAACTAAGTTCAGAAGCCCTACAGACACAAATCCCATCAATGTTTCTTTGCAAAATTTTGCGGATGCTGAGTTTGGTTCAAGAGTCACCAGACAGTTCATTCGGAGCAACCCAAGAATCAGGGCGTTAGCTGATGATGCGTTGATAAAGAACAAGTATGGCAAGCGAGAAACTTTTGATAAGGAAGTAGACCGCGAAATGAGGCGTATTGAAGAAGCGGTACAGGCTGGTCGATCAGAGATCATCACGGGTTATACGGAGGATGACGAAAATCTGAGCGATTTGCTCTTAAAGCAGCAAGAGACCTTGCGTCAGAGAGTTACAGATCGTCTTTTGAGAGGCATTGATCCGCCTGACTTCAATGAGCGAGTGCGAAAGTTCTACGCAGAAGAACGCAAAGATTTAGCGAGAGAGCCCTTGCCTGGAGGGCGCGTTGCTGGAACAAATCAGGCACAAAGGCAAAGAAGAGGGCTCACCAAGCCGCAAACACTCGGAGACGTGTTCCCGAGGCTGACCGAGGGTCCGCTTGACGAAGAAACAGCGCGACTGATCACCAATCTCTCTCTGCTATACGATGAGAACGGGCTCAAGATAAGCGAGGATGAGTTTGAAAAGAGGTTGAAGGCGCAACCTAATGATCCGAATTTTCCTGGGGTCACCACTTTCGGGGCTATTTTCTGATGCCTATAAACTCCTTCCCCCAGCCAGACTCTTTCGGGTTTGAGGAAGAGGACGATCCGCTTTTTTCAAGGAGAAGGCGTAGGGACTCTCAGCCTACCGAAGAAGATTCTTTTTCGCCCTTTCAAGAGATAGGCAAAGGTTTTAAAGCAGGCTTGGAGCAAGAAAAAGCGTTGCTTGGGGGAGCTGTTCGCGCCGGTATTGGCTCGGCTATCGGCGATGAGGAGGTGAAGCAAGCAGGCTTCGACTACTACCGCGAACGATTAGCTGAGGCAGAGAAATACGCACCCACATCAGGATGGGATGACGATTGGGATAGCCTGAGTGATGTTGGTAATTTTGTTTTCTACACACTGGGCAATGCTATCCCTACTCTTGCTACTACTGTTGCGGGTGGTGGTCTTACGGGTTTCGCCGCGAAAGCGGGGACTAAAAAGTTTGCCAAAGAATCGCTCGAGAAACGCTTTGAATCAGAATTCGATTCGCAATTTGATGAGGTTGCGAAGGCGATCATAGATGATGCTGCAAAACGCAGGGTCGCTAATGAGTATGTTGAGGCAGTAGCAAACAAGTACGGACAAAGAGCCGCGGCGGTTGGCGCAGGTGCAACAGGCACAGCGTTTGGTTTCGGCGAAAGCTTTGCAAGCATCTACGAAGATACCGGATTAGAGAGCCCAGCTACGGCGCTAGTCACAGGTCTTGTGTCAGGGACACTTGATTCATTTGGCGCACCGTTTAGGGCAATCAAAGCTGCTTTCCCAGATCGTCCAGAGATCATAAATAACCTCAAAGACCACATTGCCAAAGATGTTCTGACAACCGAGGGCGGCAAGCGATTCGGTCACATGCTTTCTGAGGGTGTTAAGGCTGCTGGTCGAGAAGGCGTGACTGAAGCTTTACAGGAATTCTTAGTCCGCAGCTCTGTGAGCTTCTCATCGAACTTTTTGAGTGAAGAAGAGCAGGAGCTTTTCCGAGGTTATTTGTTCAATGAAGAGGCTACTTCTAGTTATCTGCATGCTGCTGTTGCTGGCTCCATAGCAGGCACTGCATTTGGTGGAACCGTTGGAGCGTTTAAGAAGGTTGATAGTCCAGATGGTGAAACGCTAGACGTTAAGAACGAAGAAAATCGCCAGCAGAACCAAGTTAGGGCGAAGAAGGCAGTATCTAAAGCAGCGGAAGCTCCCATCGACGTTGAGCCTGAAAGCGAGACCGCTACGGATCCCACAAGGGTAAGCGATACCCTTGAGACAATACAAATTTCCGCCGGGATAAGCCGTGACGAGCTTGCTAAAGACAACGCCTTAACCGGCGAACAGCAGCAAGAGATTCTCGACATCCTCATAGACCAAGGCAGGATCAAGTTCGAGATATCCGGGGATAAGATCCTTTACACGGCAGTCGATGACGTAGACCCTCAGCCAACTGAACCCCCTCCAGATCTTGAGATAGCCCAGCCTGAAGAGCTGGACCTAGCCACCCGTGCTCGGATGTCAGCGCAGCTATTAGGTGAGTTCACTTTCTCGGATATTCAGCGAGATCTTCGTATCGGTTTCAATTCCACGGTCAACGCCCTGAAACCTTTGATTGATAGCGGTCAGGTTGTATCAATTGGAGATGGTCGATACAGATTTGTAGAGGATGCTCCTGCACAGCCCGAACCAACTGATGCGGATGCCACAGATACTTTCGAGCAAATGGACGCTGGCGAACCAATCGGATTGGCTGGTGAGGTTCAAAGCTTCATCCGGGGAGACCAAGACACGGATGACTCACTTCCCGCACGGCAAGAACGCACAATCGCTGGTCAAAATGTAGTACCAACAAAGTTTGTTGTTGCGGGAGAAACCTCGATAGATCGTCCAGATGACGGTAGAGACATCCAGCAGCGCATATCCACGCTTAATCAAAACGTAGGCGTCGAGTCAGAACAACCTGCTGGCACGGACACATTAGTCACTCAACAGATACCTTCGATTGGCGAACTTGTACGACAATTGTCTGGAAAGGGTGCAGCGCCGACAGTTCAATCTGTTGATGGTACAGGACCAATCGCTTTACAACCTGTGCTCGGATCCATTGTCCCAGGGGATATGCCCGTTAATGACCTTCTGGATCTTTACCCACAAGTAAGAAGACTGCTCAATGCTTTCGTAGATATCTTCGAGAGAGGGATGCCTTCAGACGCAATGAGTCAGGGTTTAAGCGGTGTTTATGTAATTGACAGACAATTGAGATTAAGGACCGGGATTCCTAGAGCCGCAGTTGCAATCAATTTTAATCGGGATGGATCTCTGGGGATAAACCCAGACGTTCTGGCTAAAGCAGCTAAAGATGCTGTTGAGGCAAAGAAACTTATTTCGATTTTGTCGCATGAAATGTGGCACCAGCAGGACACCTTAAAAAAATATAGCGAATACCTTCCGGGGTTAAGGATTCAAATTGAACAGGCTGCTGATACGGACTCATATTCATTGTCTATGGGCGATGTGGTCTCAGAGATCTTTGATCAGTGGGAAGCAGGGTCCGAGTTAGGTGAAGTATTCAACTATCCGTTTTCTTATGTGCAGCTCCTGCAAAAGCAGAAATTTGGTGATTTTTCTGCTGTTTCCGAAACTCTCAGGCGCGAGGTATTTGCCCAACTAGGAGCGACCTACATATCGAATCCGGGATTGTTAGAGCAGTTCGCGCCTAAAGCATATAGACTTATGAGGGATATCCAACGAGACCCTAGACCTCTCGATGACATTTTTCAGGAAGCAAGGGATAGAGCCAGAGATGCAGACACGGCAGTTCAAGAAACAGACACAACTGGTGAACGTGCAGGCGTATCAGGAGAAGTTCGGGCACCTCCCAGCCCCGGAGGCATTCAAGTTCCTGACGATGGAGGAGCTGGAGTCGCAGGCAGCGCAGGCGATCAAGGACAACAAGCCGGTGAAGGACTGGGAGATGCGCTCACAGAACCTTCAGGGGACGAGTCTGGACGGCTTCTTGAAGTAGGAGATACCGTTGACTTCATGCGGGTGCCAGAACCCGATGAGGTCGCTCCAGTCCTTCCTATGGGTAAAGTTGAAGAGTCTTTGAAGGCTCTTCTCGAAGAGACCGACAACAACCCAACCGCAGAGCAACTCGGAACGATTGTTGGTTCGCCGCGTCCCAGAAAAAATAAACCTGAATTAGACCGAGATGTTTCGCCCAGAACTCTAGAGGAGCTGCGCGGCTTCATTAGGCAGGCTATCGAGGACTCTGGCGGTCTCCAGTGGTACGACCAGTTCGGTCGGTTTTTCAGGGATCTTGTTGGTGATGCGAATTTAGATGAAGCAGCCGTACTGTTCGGAGTCACATCTGCTCAGAACTCAGCCGAAATTAATCTCTCTGACACTCTGCACGTCATGTCGATTGCTAGGCGCGTGGATCCAGTCAAGACGCCCAAACAGTTTGAATTGGCTTTACGCTCAACACCAAAGACCGGTGGTCAAAGAATCAAGATCACCGGGGACCAGATAAAGAAAATCATATCGCTGTACAAAGATGGATTCGTTGAGGGCGGCATCAAGACCACTACATACATGCAAATGGTCGCTGATAGGGGACGCAACTTATTCAACCCATTCAGCGTCCAAGACGTTCACATGGCAAGAGTGTTTGGTTTCAATAGAAAAGAGATCGATAAAAAGTCCGGTAACGAGGTAGATGCAGCAAAAATCGGTCCTGAGAATTCGTACAGATACGCACAATATTTGACGAGCACTTTAGCCGGCGAGTTCGGGATTTCTCCTAATCAAGCTCAGGCTTTGCTTTGGTTTCACGCCAAAGAGAATCTTGCCCCGAAAGACCCGGAGGCTGATGCAAAGGCAATCAAGGCTGCTAAAAAGAAGGCAGAAGCAGAAGGTCGAGAGTTCGATCCCAACGCTCCTAAGTACGGAGATGGGACTATAGATTCGTCTGTGCTCTATTCCGTTAATGAGATTGGTGTGATCAGAGACATGATCGCGTCTGGAGAGTTCGATACAGCTCAATCGCTAACGCCAAGCCTTGAACGCGGTGTTAGACCTCAGAACGTGCCGGAACAAAAAACAACACCGTTCAGTAATGTTGCAGAACGAGATGAGCTGGTTGAGCTTGCCCGGCAAAGAGCGCCCAAAATAATTGCTTCCTCTATCCCTGGTAAGGGGCGCGGTTACGGTTTCCCGGATGACACTCCAATTGAAACGCTGTTTGAGTACAACGAAAAAGTGCTTGATGCGATTACAGATGATGAGGGTCAGATACCGCTTCTAAGAGAGCTGGGTATATCTCATGAGATTGAAATAGGTTCAGGCACTTTCACAGGATATGAGCCTTCGATATTGGTAAGACTGGTTGGGGGCAGCTTATCTCAAGCTAATGAGCTGGCTCCTGTATTGGGTGACGCGCTCCTGCAAGATTCCGTGATTACGGCTCAACCCGTTTATAAAGAAGAAGGTATGCCGGGGCTGTTGGTGGAAAAGACCGATGGGTCTGACTTTACTAGTCAAGACGGCATGGCTCTGGCTGACTTGGTGAACCCGACTAAGGATGCTGGCGGAATAAATTTCAATCAACCGTTACCTAAGAGTCTGGTATTCCTAGATCCGAAATTATTTATTGAAGGATTTGTATACAAAGACACAGATTACGAAGAGTTTCATGGTACTCTTCGAGGGTTGTTGGGCGAAAGCTACACAATATCGGCTATAACGCAGAACGGAGATTACTTTGCAGACTCTAAATATAAGCAAGCTAGAGAAGCGCTTAGGGATAAAAAGAGCACCGGCGGACCATCCAATATACAAGACGCCGCCAGTAATCAGCTTTATGAACCGGTCCAGCGCGTCTACAAAGAATACGCAGAAAGACTCGGAGTCCAAACCGAAGGGCTAACCTTCCCAAGTTTTACGGATCCCGACACTGAGGGAGACGATCCTCAGAGCATGGACTTCATGCTCTATGATGACGATCAGCAAAAGATAGCTCCATTTAAACTTCTAGATGACGTTACCACTGACGTTTCTTTAGCCAACCGATATAAAACTAAAACTCAAAATGTCCGCCAAAAGGTCGTGGATCGTCTCGAGCGCCTCAAACAAGCAGAGGACGAGATAGCAAATCGTCTAGGGTTGGATCGCCTGCCATCAGAAATTAGCGCCTATGACGCTGAAAACCTCATGCACTCTAAGGCTCAAAAACAGCTAGAGGATTTTGAGGTTGAGTACGTCGAGACTATTGGTGAGGCAATTAAGGCGTCCGGTCTGAGTATGGATCAGGTTGGCTTGTATCTACTTGCGAAGCATGCCCCGGAACGCAATCGCGTCATAGCTCAAAAGGAGCAGGAACAAAGAGCAGCTCAAATAGCCAAACTTGAAGAGCAAATTGAATCTGCAACAGAGACTGATGAGCCAACTGGTGCGCTCGAGCAGCGGCTGGTTACGCTTCAGGAAGCCCCGTTTAGGTTCCAAGACACTGGCTCGGGTATGACCGACGCAGACGCCCAGACAGTATTGGATAAGGCTGAGAGCGACGGCATGACCGATACCTTAGAAGGTATTGCAGAGCGTGTTTATTCGATGCTCGATGACATGCGTCAGAACATGGTCGATAAGGGCTTGTTAGACGAGGAGACAAGGGCTGATTGGCAAGACACCTATGAGTTCTATGTCCCGCTAAAGGGCTTTGCAAGCTACCCAGAAGGGCTGGAAATGAGGAGCGGGGTAGGCGCTGCTGGCTTCAGTGTTAAAGGGTCTGAATCGTTCAAGGCAAAAGGTCGAGTCACCCTGCCAGTTAACCCTCTTCTCGTTTCTTTCAAAGACGCAGAAGAAAAAATCATAAGGGCGGAAAGAAATGTAATCGCCCAGCGGCTTCTTGCTCTGTTGCAGCAGAACGAGTCAAAAGATAACTGGCAGGTATGGAACAACCGAAACAGACCAGATGATCCTGCAAATCCTAGCGAGAAGCTCTCTCTTGCGAGGATGAAAACAGAGCGCCGTGTTGATGACGGTCTTCTGAAGTACATACAGGTCAAGCGTGGAGGACAGACCTTCTTTATTGAAGTAAAGGATCGGGAGCTGAATCGCCAGCTACAGGGTTCCGGCGTTGGCATGTTCAACAACAATGTTGATTTCATGAACAAGGTGCTCACCAACCTGACCAAGTTCCAGAACTTCCGTCGCAACATGCTGATCAACTACAACCCTTCATGGGGATTGGTAAACCCGCTGCGCGATATCCAGACGGGTCTTGCTTTTGCTTTGAGCGAAGAGGATACGCTAGGTGGTCGGATCCAAGGGAAAGAACTGATAGGGAAGATCAGCTCGGGTTACGGCAAGTCGCTTCGGGCTTTTTGGCGAAACCGTAGAGGCACCGAAGGTGCTAACGATACTGACCGTGAGTACGATCAATACGTCAAAGAGTATGTTGAAGATGGCGCTCCCACGGGACTGTCACTGACAAAGAGTCTTGCAGAGCAGAGCAGAAGGTTTGAGAAGATACTAACGCAGGGTGATCTTCGTAAGAAAGTCAGATACATCACTGACTTGGTCGAGGATTACAACCAAACCATGGAGAATGCTGTTCGCTTGTCTACCTATGTGGAGGCGAGAAAGTCTGGGACCGCGAGAGCTGACGCTGCAACCTTAGCGAAAGATCTCACCGTCAACTTCAACCGTAAAGGCGAGTACAGCTCGGCTATCGACAGTCTGTATTTGTTCTTTAACGCTGCTGTACAGGGCAACGTCAACATAGCCAAAGCGATCTTGCGACCTGGGAGTGACGGACAAAGGATCACCAAGGCTAGGTTACTCGCAGGGTCTATGGTCGCTTGGGGGTTCACAAGAACTCTGATGAACATGGACTTTGGTGGCGAGGATGATGATGGTGAGCTGAAGTACGCAGACTTCAACGAATACGCACTGAAGACCTCGATGGTTCTGATTAATCCGTTCTCGGAAACTCAGCAAGCGTATGCCATGCCAATGCCCTACGGGTACGGCATCTTCGATAACATCGGGCGTTACGGAGCGGAGCTGGCAATGGGCGTGAAGACGCCGCAAAAGATTGCTGTAGACTTGACCTCATCTGTTGATCACCATTTCAATCCGTTGTCGCTTCATGCTTCAAAGGACGATGCGGGGCTTGTTGAGGCGGCGGTTTATAAAGGTATCGGTTTGACGCCAGACATTGTTGAGACGTTTGCTGAACAACTTGGCAACATCAACTTCTTTGGCTCTGACATCACTATTCCACAGAACAGTTTCTTGGTTGAGAAGCCCCCCTCTGAACCTACTAAACGCGGCACAAGTGAATACATCTCTGCGGCTACACGATTCCTTAATCAAGTTACGGGTGGAAACGAAGATGTGACAGGTGGCTTGTCAGTTAGCCCTGAAAGAGTCCAGCACCTTGTTGAGTTCTTGCTTGGTGGTGTCGGCAGATTCTTTGATGACAGCGCCGATACAGTAGCGAAGCTTATCTCTGAAGAGCCTGATCTCAGAAGTACAGACCTTCCGATACTTCGCACGTTTATGCCTCTGCCTAGCGAGTATTCAGATCGAATCGATTTCTACGAGAACCGAGATTCTTTTCGACAGCATGAAAAATCATTCAAGTCTCAGACCACCAGGGAGGGTAGAAGAGATGTGATAGACAATCGTGGGTACAACATTCCTGAGTTTGCTGTATTCGACAAGCGAATCGAAAAGGCGCTACGCCGTTTGCGTGATGACAAAAATAAGCTGGAACGAAACGAGCTCATCGATCCGCTCAAAAGGTATGAGGCAATCGAGCGCATAGCCGAGCAGGAAGAGCGTTTGTATGACGAGTACAACAAGCGTTGGAGGGCTGCTACAGAATGAGTCCACAACGCCTCAAAGAACGAGTGAGGGATTTTGATTTAGATGATAACGGAGAAACAACCCAAGAAGAGATTGATCAAGGTCGCGCTATGTTGGATTTGGAACTGGCTGAAGAAAAAAGCGAAGCCCAGCGTCGAATGGCTCTTGGAGCGATGGCGGCGATTATTGGATCGACTGCACTGATTCTTTCCCCGGTGGTCAGTGTTAACCGAGTGGCTGCACTCTCTGACCTGATGGGTCTTTTCTACATCTCGATGGCTGGCATAGTCGGCGCATACATGGGTGTCTCTGCTTGGATGAGCAGAAGATGAAACTAAATATCCAAGGAATGGCATTACTATCTAACATTTTCTATTAGGCTCTGGTTTGATTATTGAAAGCGTGGCAGCCGCCGGTATGATCTTGCAGCAGATCAATACTGTTATACAAAATGTAAATGAGGGTAAGGCTAGTGTCCAGCAAGCGATGTCTTTGATATCGGATTTCGGGCAAGGGCTTAACGAGTTTCAATCGACCCGACAAACAAGCACATTTAAGCCTCTAAGCAATAATGATGTGCTGAAGCTGCAAATGATCAGGCGCAGCCAGGAGCGGTATGAAAAGGATTTGCGGGATTTGCTACTTGTCGCTGATTCCCAATTGTTGGAGGACTATGACGCCGCGGTAAAAGAGAATAAGCGGCAGCACAGGGAGCATCTAAAGCTCATGGCTAAAAAACGGAAACAAAGACAGGTTTTAATGGCGCAACTTGCGGTGACTGCAATGACCCTAATTGTCGGCGGTGGAGTAGCAATTGGGATCATTGCTTTAGTTATCAAGGCTTACAGTTGAAGTTCCTCGAAAAGTTCCTTTGGGCGTTATTGATCAGCGGAATCAGTCTGCCTATTTTTTTGTTTGCCTCGAGCTACTGGTTGAACCTCCCATGATCATGGCGTTTCTTTTGATCATGGTTGTGGATGGGACGCAGCTCGATACTGGTAAGTTCCACTTCAGGAACGCCTACAGATGCAACCAGATGGCATTTTTGCTTGAGAGCGGAGCGATCAGCCCAGTGGATAAGCGGCGTGTTTATCAGTCACAGAGCAAGATAAGCGCGTACTGCATCCCTGTCAAAGTCGCCCCTACGACAACTTTTTACGATTAATTTTGGTTAAGCTTTTGCTCGAGCGAGCTGAAGGTCTCTTGAATTTTTTGTTGATCATCGGGTGTGAAATCCATTCGCCAAAAGCAGGTTCCAATCAGCCCATGCTTGCGCGGATCATCCCTGGTATGACCCATCAGCGTCTGTAAAATTTCTAGCTCTAAATCGGTGAATTCTATACTTTGCATCAATAAATGAGGTTTTAAACCCTAAAAAAACGCGGTCTGCTTGTGTAAAGTTATGATTTATAAC
>CENJ01034169.1_pt1 | contig 51935 bp, 46 predicted proteins | sample 356161 | NCBI WGS metagenome assembly CENJ01 (sample SAMEA2619531, study PRJEB7988) | marine metagenome | biome: marine biome (ENVO:00000447); feature: surface water layer (ENVO:00002042); material: "saline water (ENVO:00002010), including plankton (ENVO:xxxxxxxx)" | depth 5 m
TATGCCATTGCATGAAAAATTTGATAAGATGATCGATACGCCGAATGCGGATATGAAAAATATAGGCGGGCGGTATGCCGGCTCGACCACGGCGGCGCAATTCCTTCAGCGGTTTACCAACAAAGTTCCATGGGCGCATCTCGATATTGCCGGCACGGCTATGGGGTCTCCTAAAACCCCGACAAGCCAATCTTGGGCGAGTGGCTATGGTGTGAAATTATTAAACCGCTTCGTGAAGGATTATTATGAAGGCTGAACATGACAGATGTTCTGTTCTATCATCTTGAGAGGCAGTCTCTGGAGCAAGCCTTGCCGATTTTGCTGGACCTCAGCATGCAACGCAATTGGCGTGTTGTCGTTCAGGCTGGTTCACCCGAGCGCGTGAAAATCCTTAATGAGCATTTATGGACTTATCAGGATGATAGCTTCATGCCGCACGGCGCGTCCGGTTATATGGCGCCTGAAGATGCGGCAGGGCAGCCGATTTGGCTGACGGACAGTGCTGAGTCACCAAATGACGCTCAAGTGTTGTTTCTGGTGGATGGCGCGGATCGTGATGAGATTAAACAGTTTGAACGGTGTATCTATATGTTTGACGGCGGCGATGAAGAGGCTGTTCGTCAGGCGAGGGATAAATGGAAATATCTTTCTGATGGAGATTATAATCTGACTTATTACCAGCAAAACCATGCAGGAAAATGGGAAAAGAAGGGCTGAGCAAACATTTTCAGAGATGAAATTTAGCCTTATTTCTTATGTATTTTTTGGCCGCCTATGCTGAATCTTGTGTGGTTGTGCAAAGTCTTGCAAAGTCTGTGAACACCTCTTATAAGGCCGATAAGACAATCTATAGAGACAATTCAAGAGGATAAACTCATGGCTTTAGAACGTACTTTTTCAATCATCAAGCCCGATGCCACCAAACGTAATTTGACCGGAAAAATCATTGACCGTTTTGAAAGCAATGGACTGAGGGTGGTTGCATCCAAGCGACTTCACATGAGCCGTGAGCAAGCGGAAGGCTTTTATGCTGTCCATAAAGAGCGTCCTTTCTTTGGTGAGTTGGTCTCTTTCATGATTTCCGGGCCGGTTGTTGTGCAGGTACTGGAAGGCGAAAACGCCATTGCCAAAAATCGCGAGATTATGGGCGCGACGAACCCGGCCGACGCAGATGCGGGAACAATCCGTAAGGATTTTGCCGAGAGCATTGAAGCCAATTCAGTGCATGGCTCAGACGCACCTGAAACTGCGGCGGAAGAAATTAAATTCTTCTTCTCCGATGACGAAATTGTCGGTTAATTAATTTACCCCTGCAGGCGGGCCAGCATCATGTCCAAAGCTTCGGGATAAGCGATTAATTCTTGCTCCATCACCCGCGCGGCAAGTGTGTCTTCCGTGTCATCGGGCAGCACATCTATTTGCCTTTGAACCAGTATCGGGCCTTCATCCATTTCAGGGCGCATCATATGCACTGTGCATCCATGCGTCTTGTCGCCTGCCTCCAGCACGCGGCGATGCGTGTGCAGTCCCTTATAAGCAGGGAGCAGAGACGGATGGATATTAATAATGCGGTCTTGCCAGTGACGCACAAATTCCGGCGTCAGCAAGCGCATAAATCCTGCCGCACAAATTAGGTCTATGTTTGCCGCCTGCAAAGCTGTCTGCATTGCGGCGTCAAATTCGGCGCGGTCAGAATAATTTGTGTGATCAATCAGTTCATGCGGGATGTTATTGTCGCGGCAAAACTCTAATCCCTTGGCATCCGGCCTGTTGCATATTGCCAGTTCTAATGTTGCGGCAACATTTTCAGCATGAATATGCGCTACCAGATTCTTTAAGTTAGTTCCGGTTCCGGAAAATAAAATAGCAATACGGGTTGGGTTGCTTGCCATATTTAGTCAGTAGGAAGGCCGGAGAATGTGACAGCATCCGCGTCACGCGCTGTGATATGCCCGATGACAAAACTTTTTTCGCCTTGTTCCGCAAGGCTCTCCATCACCTTGTCGACATTTTCGGGGGCAGCAATAACCGTCATGCCGATACCGCAGTTAAAAGTTCGTAACATTTCCGTCATGGCCATATTGCCTGCCTGTTGTAACCAGTTAAAAATTGCCGGTATCTCCCAAGCTGTAAGGTCAACATGCGCTGTCAGGTCAGGTGCTAAAATGCGCGGCAAGTTTTCTTGAAACCCGCCACCTGTAATATGCACGAGACCTTTCACATTTTTCACTGTCTTAAGTGTTGCGAGTAGAGGCTTAACGTAAACTTTGGTTGGCGTCAGCAGGGCTTCCGCCAGCGAAAGACTGCTGCCGGTCGGGTCGGGTGATGACCAGTTTAGATTTTGTTGCGCTACCAATCGGCGGATAAGCGAATAGCCGTTGGAATGGGGCCCGCTGGAAGCAAGTCCTATTATTACATCACCGGATTGAATGTCTTTGCGCGGTAAGACAGCGTCGCGCTCAACCGCGCCGACAGCAAACCCAGCCAAATCATAATCGCCATCGGCATACATGCCCGGCATCTCGGCTGTTTCACCACCAATCAGTGCACATCCGGCTTGCTTGCACCCTTCTGCAATGCCGGCAATTACCTGAGTGGCGATTTCGACGTCAAGATGACCGGAGGCAAAGTAATCAAGGAAAAAAAGTGGTTCCGCGCCTTGCACGACAAGGTCGTTGACACTCATGGCAACAAGGTCAATCCCGACTGTATTGTGGAGGCCGCTTTCAATCGCAACTTTAAGTTTTGTGCCAACCCCGTCGTTTGCAGCAACCAGCACAGGATCTTTATAATGACAGGCGGCGAGGTCAAACAAGCCCCCAAAGCCGCCAAGGTCGGCATCTGCGCCGGGTCGGGAAGTCGCTTTTGCCATAGGTGCGATGCGGCGAACAAGATCGTTTCCGGCCTCAATATCAACACCGGCAGCTTTATAAGTTTCTTCGGAGGGCTGAGTTCTGTCTTTTTTGTCTGTCATGTTTGGTTTATAACTTATTTTCCGCGTTAATGACCGTAATCGACATGAAAAAGCCGTTTTTTTCAAGTTGTTTCATAGTATATCGGTTTTTGAGGAAAAAATGTTGAAATTCTTAACCAAAACAAGCGTGTTTCTGGCACTCATATTTGCTGTCTTTCTTGGTACCACTTTGGGCGTACAGGCATCTAACCTGTTCGAGGTTAAAAATGTCAGTGTTGATGCTGAGGCCTCATCTGCGCTTGAGGCGCGAGGTATTGCCTTAAAGAATGGACAAACAAGAGCCTTTCAGGTGCTGTTAAAACGCTTAACCCGCGTTGAGGACTGGCCAGTCTTGCCTATTGTCAGTGAGCAAGAAATAGAAACTTTCGTCCGCCGTTTCCGTTTGCAGGATGAAAAAACCTCAACGCGTCGATATCTGGCGTCCATGTCAGTAGTTTTTGAGCCCGAAACCGTGCTGGATTTACTGCGGAATCTCAATATTCCGTTTTCCGAGACTCAGGCACGCCCGATGCTGTTATTGCCTGTTCTGGAAGATGTAGATGGGTACCGCCTTTGGGATAATCATTGGTGGGCTGAAAGCTGGGCTAAGATGGATTTGAGCAATATTCCTGCTCCGATGGTCTTGCCGCTCGGTGACCCTGAAGATCGCGCAATGCTGGATGTTGAGGATGTTCTTCTCAGTGATACCCAAAGTATGGCGGCATTGGCAAAAAGATATAATGTGGACACGGTGGTGATTGCGCATGCTTTGGCAACCGAGACAGGACGTCTGGATGTTTCGGTTTATCAATATTCTGCGGCGGGTAGTCGGTTATTTGTTAGAAATTACAAAGGGCGTCGTGATCCAGTTGAGCTTGCCGGTGAGGCTGTTGATGATATTCTCTCAGCCTTTGCGATTGAATGGAAACAGACATCAGTTGTTGAGGTTGGCGATCAAGTCACTTTCACTGTTGCCGCGGATTATGAGCGTATGGGCGATTGGCTTACCATGCTTGAACGTCTTGAAGCGGCGAGCTTTATAAAATCAATGGACATCCATGTGCTTACCTCACAAGGTGCTATTTTATCATTGGCCTATACAGGATCTGTTGATCAGCTGGCTTCTAATCTGGCGCAAAGTGATATGCTGTTGCGTGAAGAAAAAAATGGCTGGCGACTTAAATTGAGACGCTAATAAAAGGAAAAAAAATGCAGAGCCTCACAATGAAACAACTCCTTCTTCTTATAGCTGCTGCGCTTGGCGTGTGGTTATTCGTTTCTCTTGCAGACATTATGCTGCCTTTTATTGCCGGTTTTGCTGTGGCTTACTTGTTGGATCCTCTGGTGGATAGACTTGAGAAAATTGGCCTGCCAAGACTTTTATCCAGTTCACTGGTGATGGGTACGTTTATGTTACTCATCATAATTTTGATAACTGTAGGAATGCCTGTACTTGCCGAGGGCGTTCAGGAAGCCATTGCTGCCTTGCAGGAGCAATATGCGAAATTCAAACTCTGGTTTGCAGGGATTGAAGATACATATTTGAAAGAAAATGAAGACATTCACAATACTCTCAAAGAATTTTCATCCTCGGCAGTGGATAATATCGCAGCAATGGGGCAAGGCGTGTTGATGCGTGGATTATCTTTTCTGAATATTTTGACCTTGATTTTTATCACGCCAATTGTCTCATTCTATCTGTTAAATGACTGGGACAAAATGATTGCGCAAATTGATTCTATTTTGCCGCCTAAACACGCCACGGCCATTCGTGAAGTCGCGCGCGAGGTTGAGGAGGTTCTTGATGGCTTTATTCATGGGCAGGCAACTATTTGCGTTTTCCTCGCAGTTTTTTATGCTGCCGGTTTATATTGGGTAGGTTTAAAAGGCGGTATAGCCGTTGGCGTACTGGCAGGTCTTGTGAGTTTTATTCCCTATGTAGGGGCATTGTTTGGCGGTGTTCTGGCCGGGCTTCTTGGTTTAATGCAATTTTGGCCTGATATAACAAGCCTGTTACTTATCACAATGGTCTTCACCGTCGGGCAATTTATTGAAGGGAACTTTCTAACGCCGCGATTAATCGGTGGCAGGGTAAGACTTCATCCCGTTTGGATCATGTTCGCTTTGCTGGCATTTGGTTCTCTACTTGGATTTATAGGTCTTTTGTTAGCTGTGCCAGCCGCGGCTGTTATTGGTGTGTTGGTGCGTTATGTTATTAGAATCTATCAATCAGAAAATCTAACAGATAACGCCTCACCTTCTGGACAAGATTAATGCATGAATTAGTGGGTGAGCAGTTTGTTTTTGATTTGCCATTTCGCCCGGCTCTGGACAGGGAGAATTTTCTGGTTTCGGACTCCAATCTTCGGGCAGTCGATACGATTGATAACTGGCCTTCCAGTTCAGAGACAGAAACAGATTATGTAAAAATGATCTGTGGCCCTAAAGCCTGTGGGAAATCTCATCTGGCTGCTGTTTGGGGTCTTAAAATGGGCGCTTTTATTCTTTCTGCAACAGATTTACACCTGCATGAACTTGATAAATTAATGGATGAAGAAGCACTGGTCGTGGACGGTGTTGAAAATATCGGGCGCGATCAGTTAACCCGGTCTGCAAATGAAGAAATATTGTTCCATTTGATTAATAATGCGCGACAAAGACGGTATCCACTTTTGTTGACTGCCGGCTTGGCTCCGGGTCATTTGCAAATTGAACTTGCCGATTTAAAATCGCGGCTATCCGCTTTGGTCGTTGCCACGATGCTACCACCATGTGATATGTTGATGCGTGCAGTTCTGGTAAAGCTCTTTGCCGACCGACAGCTTAAAACGGATGAAAAGGTTGTGTCTTATCTTGTCTCAAGATTGGAAAGGTCATTTTTAAGTTTGAACGAAATCGTCTCAACAATTGACCGTACAACACTGAGCCGAAAGGTACCTATCACTGTGCCCATGGTACGCGAAGTTATGGCGCTTAGTGATGATTTGATGGACGATGAATAGGGTTAAGACCTAATGAATGACAAAACAGCTAAAAATGACCGGCCGGAAAAAGCAGGAAAGAAGAACCTTGCAGGTCGGCTGGGTATAATCCGCAAAAGCAGTGATCCGCCCGATAGCCTGTTTGGATTTTCGCGCACAGATCGTTTCATCAATCGCGAACTTTCTTGGCTGGCCTTCAATACACGTGTTCAGGAAGAAGCGGATAATCCTGATCACCCCTTGATGGAGCGTCTTAAATTCTTATCAATATCCGGCAGTAACCTCGATGAATTTTTTATGGTTCGGGTTGCCGGTTTGCACGGGCAAAAGCTTGCCGGTGTCGAGAAACGAAGTCAGGAAGATATGACACCGGCTCAACAGCTTGAAAAAATTCTGTCCCGCACGAGTGAATTGATGACTCGTCAGCAAAATAGCTGGCTTACTATTCTTGAGGAAATGAAGGCGCATAATATTGAAGTTGTCGGGGCGCATGATATCCCCGAAGAAAATGAAGAGTGGCTGGAGTCTTATTTTTTATCTGAGGTGTTGCCTGTCTTAACACCTCTGGCTATTGATCCGGCTCATCCATTTCCGTTTATTCCTAATCTTGGGTTTGCTCTTGTCTTGCAGATGTCGCGTCTGACGGATGGCAAAAAAATGAATGCGCTATTGCCGCTTCCACAACAACTTAAGCGGTTTATTAAACTGCCGACAAATGCTGATAAAACGGTTTTCTTGCCTTTGGAAAATCTTGTGTCGCTTTATTTGGAACGTATTTTTCCGGGGTATGAAATTCTCGGGCAGGGCGTTTTTCGAATTCTCAGAGACAGCGATATTGAAGTTGCCGAGGAAGCTGAAGACCTCGTGCAATTATTTGAGACAGCATTAAAACGTCGTCGTCGCGGCATGGTGATCCGTCTGGAGATTGATAAATCCATGCCGGAAAATCTGGTGCGCCTTGTGGTAGACGAACTTGAAGTGCAATCCGAGGATGTGGTTTTTGTTGATGGTCTGGTGGGTGTGTCTCAGACCGACCAAATTGTTGAGGCAATTGGCTCGGAATTTAAGTTCAAACCTTTTATTGCACGTTTCCCCGAGCGCGTGCGCGAACATGGCGGTGATTGTTTCGCGGCCATTCAAGTAAAGGATATACTGGTTCATCATCCCTATGAAAGCTTTGATGTTGTTGTGCAATTTATTCGTCAGGCGGCAGCAGACCCTAATGTGGTGGCAATTAAGCAAACGCTTTACAGAACCACTGAAGATAGTCCGATTGTTAAAGCTCTAATTGAAGCTGCCGAGGCCGGTAAAACTGTCACTGCGCTGGTCGAATTGAAGGCGCGATTTGATGAGGCGACGAATATTAGGCTGGCACGAGATTTGGAACGCGCAGGTGTTCAGGTTGTTTATGGTTTTATTGAACTGAAAACGCATGCCAAGGTTTCATTGGTTGTAAGGCGCGAAGGGTCTGGACTAAGAACCTATGTACACCTTGGCACAGGTAATTATCATCCAATTACGGCCAAGGTTTATACTGATTTATCTTTATTCACCTGCAATCCTGAGATTGCCAGTGATGCCGGTCAGGTTTTTAATTTCTTTACCGGTTACGCCGAACCGAATGATTTACATCAGATTGCTGTCTCTCCGGTTAATTTGCGTGAGACAGTTGTTGAAAAAATTGATGCTGAAATTGAGCATGTCAAAGAGGGGCGTCCCGGTTCTATCTGGGCCAAGATGAATTCGCTTGTTGACCCTTTCATTATAGACAAACTTTATGAAGCCTCCCAAGCCGGTGTTAAAATTGATTTGATTGTGCGGGGGATATGTTGTTTACGCCCCGGTGTTGAAGGTCTTTCAGAAAACATCAGAGTAAAAAGCATAGTTGGGCGTTTTCTGGAACATGCTCGGATATTGTGCTTTGGGAATGGCCGTGAAATGCCCTCTGAGCATGCATTAGCATTTATTACTTCGGCTGACTGGATGCCCCGAAATCTGAACAGGCGCGTTGAAGTGCTTACGCCAATTCTCAACCCGACAGTTCATGAACAAGTCGTGCATCAGATTATGCATGTCAATTTGTTGGATAATCAACAGAGTTGGTATATGCAACCAGACGGAACTTATAGCCGAGGGGTGGTCGCTGATGGAGAATCATCGGTAAATGCTCATGATTATTTCATGACCAATCCAAGTCTTTCTGGACGTGGTAAATCAGCTAATCAAAGCGACTTGTGATTAAACAGACTTGTAATTAAACAGATTGACCGGAAATTATAATACAATGTCTAAAAACGGTCTCAAATTCCCTAAAATCAGCTTCGGGCGTCAATTTAGGTCACCGGAAGCACCACTGGGAATTGTAGATATTGGGTCGAATTCCGTTCGTCTTGTTGCCTTTGGTGGGTCTGCTAGGTCACCGGTGCCAATTTATAATGAGAAAATATTCTGTAAGCTTGGGGAAAGTGTTGCAGCGACCGGTCGTATAGAAGGTGCGTCGCTGGATCTGACACTGGCAACGCTGAAAAGATTTCGTGCTATTGGCAAGCGCCTTGGAATAGCGGATTACCGCGTGGTAGCGACTGCAGCCGTTCGCGAAGCAGAAAATAGAGACATCTTTGTAAAAGAAGCCAGCCTTGCTTTAGGTACAGATATTCAAGTTATCTCTGGTCAGATGGAAGCCAAATATGCCGCCAAGGGCGTCATGATGGGTTTTGAAAAAGTGGATGGCGTGGTGGCTGATCTTGGGGGTGGCAGCCTTGAGCTTGTAAGGGTTGTCAAAGGCGAGATCATTGATGCTGAAACGCTTCCTCTGGGTGTTTTGCGTCTAACTGCGGAGTTCGGTGATGATAAAGCCAAAATGGCGGCTCATATCAAAGAACAAATCTCTTCACTTCAATGGCTGCAAAAATCTTCTGATAAACCGGTCTATATGGTCGGAGGAACATGGCGGGCTTTGGCACGCATCCATATGGCGCAAAAAAGATATGATCTTAAAATGCTGCATCATTATCAAATGCGTTCTGCCGACATTTTAGATTTCTCAAACCTCATCGGTAATTTGTCGCCGGAGTCAGTGGAGCATATACATGAAGCCAATGCCGTACGGCGCCCTTATCTGCCCGTTAGCGCTATGGTGCTTTATCGTATTGCCAAATTGACAGGCTGTAACAAGCTTATTGTCTCAGCAAACGGATTGCGTGAAGGCATCATCTATAATTCCCTCTCCACAGCTTTAAAAGACAAAGACCCGCTGATGGTTGCATGCGAAGATATTTCAAAACGAATGACCAAAGACCCGCTTTATGGCGTGGAACTTCAGCAATGGACTGCCGGCCTCTTTAACGGGCAAGGACTGTCACCTAAAAAATTAAAGAAATATAATCGCCTTCGGAGAGCTGCCTGTCTCATTGGAGATATGGCATGGAATCAGCACAATGATTATCGTTGCTGGTTTGCAGCAAATACGATTTTACGCGCCCCTTTAAATTGCATTAATCATAAGGGGCGTCGCTTTCTCGCTCATGCTTTATATACGCGCCATAACGGGAGCCAAAGTGAGTTGCCTCTGGGAATGGAACCTGTTGATGACACGACCCTTGATTTGAGCCGAGCCTTGGGATTGGCATTTAGGCTAGCGCATTGTCTATCAGGTTCACTGCATGGATTAATTAATGATACGCGGCTTTCACGGCGTGGGAAAAAACTTGTTTTTGAGATGGACGCAGGGCGTAGCCGTCTTTACGGCCCAATTGTTGAGAAACGTGTATGTGCGCTTGCAGATGCATTAAACCTACAGCCGGAAATTTACATCGGGGCGGATAGGATACAGCTTAGTTAAATTTTGCTGTCAGTCTCGTGTAATAATCACGATTTTGTCATTTTCGGAAGCCAGAGCCAGCTTGCCGTTTTTAAGATCCATAGCTGCGGAACCAAAAACGTCTTTGCGCCATCCCTCCATACATTTGACGTCGGGATTTTCATCACTCGCGATGCGCTCTAGGTCGGCAACATTGGCAATCAGTTTAGGTGCGACTTGGTTTTCTTCACAACAGTATTTCAGAAGAACTTTCAATAAATCTATCAGAGGGCCGATGCCGGGGCGATTATCCACCACGGGTGGGGGCGGTGGTAAATCATTTTTTGTTAGCTTGCGTCCCGTCTCAATAGCTTCCATAAGACCTGCCGCGTTTCGAGAGGCGATAAAGCCTCTAGGAACTGAGCGTAACTTATCAAAGTCTTCAGGCGTTTTGGGGTTTTGAAGTGCTATTTCTCGAATAGCGTCATCTTTTAGTATCCGGTTTCTTGGGAGGTCGCGGGTCTGTGCCTGCGTTTCACGCCATTTAGCAAGTTCAATAATAACTCCCATAATATGGGGTCGTTTATCTTGATATCTTAAACGTTTCCAGGCGATGTCAGGCGATTGATTGTAGGTTTCAGGATTGGTGAGAATATTCATTTCTTCAGAGAGCCATGCCAATCGCCCGGTTTTTTCAAGTTCAGTCTCAAGGCTTTCATAAATGTCTCTTAAATAGGTCACATCAGCGAGCGCATAAGTTAACTGGTGTTCGTTTAAGGGGCGTCGACTCCAATCCGTGAACCGTGATCCCTTGTCAATAGTTCCCTGTGCGATGCGCTTTACCAACGCTTCATAGCTAATTGAGTCGCCATAGCCGCACACCATTGCCATGACTTGGCTGTCCATCAGCGGTGTAGGGATTACACCGGCTTCTTTATGAAAGATTTCTATATCTTGACGGCAACCATGCATCACTTTAATGACATTCGGATTCTTTAGAACCTCAAAAAATGAAGATAAATCAATGCCTTCAGCAAGGGGATCAATTAACACCTCGAAGCCTGGCATGGCTATTTGAATTAGACAAAGCTTGGGCCAAAATGTTTTTTCGCGAAGGAATTCAGTGTCAATGGTGACATATCTGCTTGTTTCAAACTGGGCGCAGGCCTGATCAAGCTCGGAAGTTGTGGTTAGTAATTGCATCGGTTTGGTTTATAGACCAGTCGGGGGTATTCTAAAAGCAAATTGAGTCTCGAAAGGTGCTTGACAAAACAGCCTCCGGCATGTGATTTCCCGCACACAGAGAGTCTTCTTACCACCACCCGACCGGAGGTTTTATGAACATCTACAGGACTCATAATTGCGGAGAACTTCGCAAAGAGAATATTAACGAAACAGTGCGCCTATCAGGCTGGGTGCATCGTAAAAGAGACCATGGCGGTTTGCTTTTTATCGACTTGCGAGATCATTTTGGTTTGACGCAGCTGGTGATTGAACCTGAAAGTCCATTTTTTGCAGATGTAGAAAATGTTCGCGCAGAAAGCGTTATTCGAATTGCGGGCACGGTGATTGCACGTGACGGCGAGGCCATGAACTCCAATCTACCAACCGGAGAGATTGAGATTCGGCTGGATGAATATGAGCTTCTTTCAGCTGCTGGTGATTTACCCTTACCGGTTTTTGGTGAGCCGGATTATCCGGAAGATATCAGACTACGTTACAGATTTCTGGATTTACGCCGAGAAACAATTCACAAAAATATCGTTCTTCGCTCGCAGATCATCTCCTCGCTCAGACAGCGCATGATCGAGCAAGGTTTCACTGAATATCAAACGCCTATTCTGACGGCGTCCAGTCCTGAAGGAGCGCGTGATTTCCTTGTGCCTTCACGCATGCATCCCGGTAGTTTCTATGCCCTGCCGCAAGCACCGCAACAGTTTAAGCAACTTTTGATGGTGGCGGGTTTTGACCGCTATTTCCAGATTGCGCCTTGCTTCAGAGATGAAGATGCGCGCGCAGACAGATCACCCGGTGAGTTTTATCAACTGGACATAGAAATGAGCTTTGTCACTCAAGAAGATGTGTTCAATGCAGTTGAGCCGGTTCTTCATGACATATTTGTAGAATTTGGGAATGGCAAGCGTGTCACTGAGACATTCCCGCGAATTCCTTATGCTGAAGCAATGAGGAAATACGGTTCTGACAAGCCTGACTTGCGTATTCCTATTGAAATGGCAAGTGTTACGGATGCTTTCCGCGGTTCAGACTTTAAAATCTTTGCAAATATGATTGAAAAAGATGACAGGGTTGAGGTCTGGGGTATTCCTGCCAAAACGGGTGGAAGCCGGACATTCTGTGATCGTATGAACAGTTGGGCTCAAGGTGAGGGGCAAGCCGGACTTGGCTATATTTTCTTTAGGGAAGGTGAAGGCGCGGGTCCGGTTGCAAAAAATATTGGACCGGAGAGAACCGAACAAATACGTACTCAGTTTGGGCTTGAAGATGGCGACGCCATATTTTTCTGTGCCGGTGTGCCAAAAGATTTTATGAGCTTTGCAGGTGCAGCGCGAAACAAGCTCGGGCATGATTTGGAACTTATTGATGCTGATCAATTTGCGTTTTGTTGGATAGTTGACTTTCCACTTTATGAATTTGATGAGCAGGCGCAGAAAATCGATTTCTCGCATAACCCGTTTTCTATGCCTCAAGGTGAAATGGAGGCTCTGGAAACCATGGATCCACTGGATGTTCTTGGTTACCAATATGACATTGTATGTAATGGCATTGAGTTGTCATCAGGCGCTATTCGGAATCATAAACCGGAAATTATGCTGAAGGCTTTTGAGATTGCCGGGTATGATGCAGAAGTCGTCGAAAAAGAATTTGGTGGTATGCTTAACGCCTTTAGATTTGGCGCCCCGCCTCATGGTGGAATTGCACCAGGTGTTGACAGGATTGTGATGCTTCTGGCGGAACAGGAAAATCTTCGAGAAGTTGTTGCATTTCCAATGAACCAGCAAGCAGAAGACCTGCTTATGCAGGCGCCTAGCCCGGCGACAAATGCTCAGCTTCTTGAATTGGGTCTGCGAGTTATTGAAACTAAGAAAGATTAATTTCTCTGACTGGACGCATGATAGGTTAAATGGCAAACTGTAAGTAGAAAGAGAGTCGGTCTATGCAGTTCTTGAAAATGCTTTTCACTTGGTGGAACGGCGCGACACTTGGCACGGCACTATTCACCAGCCGTCGAGGGCGCCTCATCGGAATGGATGACCAAGGCAATAAATATTATGTTGATAAGAAAAATCAATCGCTAAATGGCAAAGTTCGCCGTTGGGTGATTTATGATGGTGATGTGGAAGCGAGCCGTGTGCCGCCAGAATGGCATGCGTGGCTACATTACACTGTTGATACGCCGCCAAGCGAAGCGATGCCGGCGCGCAATAGCTGGGAAAAGCCGCATCAAGTAAACATGACCGGCACTTCACAGGCGCATAAACCTAAAGGTAGCTTGTTGGATGATGTACCCGAATCCGCCGAAGGTGTTGGATATCAAGCTTGGAAGCCCGAATAGGTTCACTGGAAAAATAATTTAACAGGATTAAAGCTATGCAACATAATCTCGTAGAAACTTTGGTCGGAGCATTTGTCGTTGCCGTTTCAGCCATCTTTCTGTCCTATGGTTATTCTGTGAGCGATATGTCGCCCAAGTCAGGATATAAACTTGTCGCCGAATTTGACCGTATTGACGGGTTAACTGTCGGAAGTGATGTGCGCATGTCTGGCATTAAAGTCGGTACCGTGATTGATCAGGAATTGAATAAACAAAATTTCTACGCGACTGTTACACTTACCATTAATGATGATATTGAGCTTCCGGACGACACAAGTGCTAAAATCACGATGGAAGGGTTGCTTGGCGGGAATTATGTTTCTCTTACACCCGGGGGGAGTTTTGATTTGCTCGCTGATGGCGATGAAATTTCATACACGCAGGGATCTGTCGATTTAATTGGTCTAGTCAGTCAAGCGATGTTCAGCACACAAAATGAAGACAGCGAATAAAGTTCAATTCTTTGGTCTTTTTCTGGGCGGGGTGATGTTTTTGTCGCCGGCTCTGGCGCAGACGGTAACATTCAAAACCCTTGATAAAGTGACTGCAAAAATAAGCCGTCTCGAAACTGAAGTCGGGCGTCCGACTGTTCTTGGTCCACTGACCATTACCGTGCGAACTTGCAAAACTACCCCACCTGAAGAACCACCGGAAACAAGTGTCTATCTTGAAATTGATGAAAGTCGTGAGAATAAAACCGAGCGTCTATTTTCAGGCTGGATGTTTGCATCTAGCCCGGGGCTAAACGGGTTAGAACATCCCGTTTATGATTTATGGCCTGAAAGCTGTAAAATGCTTGCCGACGATGTGCTCATCGGCAAGGAATAAAAATCTGCTGGTTGCTCGAGTGCATCCTGTAGATAGGTATGGTAGCGCCCACGCGGCACTTCAATAGCCCCAAATCGTGATAGATGCTCCGTCGTGAACTGTGTGTCCAGCATGGTGTAACCACCCTGCTTCAAACGTGCCATAAGATAGACAAGTGCAACCTTACTGGCGTCGGTTTCAAAGCTGAACATGCTTTCACCAAAAAAGGCTGCGCCTATAGAAACACCGTAAAGACCGCCGACAAGCCTGTCTTCCTTGCCGTCAGTCAGCCATGCTTCAACTGAGTGAGCGTGACCGCGTTCAGCTAGATCACAATAAAGGTCGAGGATTTCATCATTAATCCAGCTATTCAGCCGGTCGGGACGGGTGGCACGACAATTTTCCATGACACCTCTGAAATCCGTATCGATTTGAATGGTGAACTTTTCTTTTTTAACCGTCTTAACAAGACTTTTGGGAATATGGAATTTATTGAAAGGCAACATGCCTCGGCTTTCCGGATCGACCCAAAAAATCTCTTTGGAGTCTTTGGTTTCAGCCATAGGGAAGACACCCAGCATATAGGCTCGTAATATGACATCCGGTGTGATGTTAAGTTTGGTACGATTGCTCATTTAGCTTTAGGTCGAGTTTTCCAGCCAATTCTCTAGCCAGTGAATATCATAATCGGCATTATTAAAAGCGTCTGCTTCAAGTAGTTCCTCAAAAAGTGGAATAGTGCTTTCAATGCCGTCAATCACCAGTTCATTCAATGCACGCTTCATCCGCATCAGACATTCGTCCCTGTCGCGACCATAAATAATGAGCTTGCCGATAAGACTGTCATAATGTGGTGGAATGGAATATCCGCCATAAGCAGCTGAATCCATTCGGACACCCAATCCACCGGGCGCATGGTAATGCGAAATCAGTCCGGGGGAGGGGGTAAATGTTTTGGCGTTTTCCGCATTAATCCGGCATTCAATGGCATGTCCGTGAAATTCAATATCTGCTTGTGTGAAATTGAGTTTTTCGCCGGATGCAATACGAATTTGTTCATGAACAAGGTCCAGACCGGTAATCATTTCAGTGACGGGATGCTCAACCTGCAGGCGTGTATTCATTTCAATGAAATAAAATTGACCATCTTCATAGAGAAATTCGACTGTGCCTACGCCGCGATAACCGAGGTTTTTAATTGCTGTAGAAACAATTTCCCCAATATCTTCACGTGCGGCATCGTCAAGAACAGTTGAAGGAGCTTCTTCAAAAACTTTTTGATGGCGCCGTTGAAGAGAACAATCTCTCTCACCAAGATGGGCAACATTGCCATGTGTGTCTGCAATGACTTGAATTTCAATATGGCGAGGTTTTTCAAGAAATTTCTCGATATAAACCGCATCATCACCAAAAGCGGCTTTTGCCTCACTCCGTGCTGTTGAAAATGCCTCTTGCATTTCAGCTTCGTTTTTGGCGACCTTCATGCCCCGCCCACCGCCACCGGAAGAGGCTTTGACCAGAACCGGATACCCAATTTCCTGCCCAACTTTAATGGCATCATCTGCCGTGAGAACCTCACCATCAGACCCGGGAACAACGGGTATGCCCAGTTCTTTGACTTTATCCTTGGCGGTGATTTTGTCCCCCATGAGGCGAATATGGTCACCTGTCGGGCCGATAAAAGTGATATGGTGTGCGTCTAAAACATCCACAAATTTTGCATTTTCAGATAAAAACCCATAGCCCGGATGAACAGCATCCGCTCCGGTGATTTCACAGGCGGAGACAATGGCGGCTATATTGAGATAGCTATCTTTGGCGGCAGGCGGGCCAAGGCAGACACTTTCATCGGCGAGCCGAACATGCATTGCTTTTTCATCTGCCGTTGAGTGCACGGCGACTGTGGCAATGCCCATTTCCTGACATGCTCTAATAACCCGGAGGGCAATTTCACCGCGATTGGCAATGAGAACTTTTGATACCATCAGGATATGTCTCAGCTAATAACCGCCAGCACCTCGCCGAATTCAACGGCTTGGGCATTGGCGACAAGTATTTGATCGATTTTTCCGCTTTTATGAGCAGTAATCGGGTTCATTGTTTTCATAGCTTCGACAATGAACAATGTTTGCCCTTCGCTCACTTGATCTCCGACCTTGCAGAATGGCGGCGCACCGGGTTCAGGGGATATATAAGCTGTACCGACCATTGGTGATTTTAATGCACCGGGGTTGGCAGACAAATCTGCAGGTGCATCATCAATAGATGCCGTCGAAGCAGGGGCAGCGGTTTGTGCAACGGGTGCAGCTGAAATGGACACCCCGCCTCGCGCGACGCGGATGCGTGTATCGCCACTTTCAATTTCGATTTCGCTTAACCCCGTTTCATTAAGTAGGTCGGCGAGTTCACGAATTTTTTCGCTGTCAGATTTTTTAACCATTCTGGCGTCCTTTTTTTAACCTATGATTGTGACAGATAATCAATAGCCATCAAATAACCTTGAGCGCCTAGACCACAAATCAAGCCTTGTGAAGCAGGTGTAATGTAAGAGTGATGACGGAATTCTTCACGTTTGAAGAGATTGGAGAGGTGAACCTCGACAACAGGAATTTCAAGAGCCAAGATCGCATCCAGAATTGCAACTGACGTATGGGTATATGCCCCGGCATTGATGATAACACCTGCGCCTGAATTTCTGGCTTCTTGAATAAGCTCTACGAGAGCACCTTCATCATTTGACTGGTGGAATGAAATAGTCAGGTCATGCTTTTCAGCATGTTTTTGGCACATGGCTTCTATGTCAGCCAATGTGGTTGTGCCGTAAATTTCAGGCTCCCGCGTTCCCAGCAGATTCAGGTTAGGGCCATTTAATATGTATATGGTTTTAGCCATTTTTTCCCGAAAGAGGTTTAATTAGTAATAACTGATTCATGTTTCATACTACATCAGACATCAAAATACGAGTAAATCTAAGATAAAGGATGGTCTTGATAATTTTTGCTTTAGGTATCTTGCAAACCTTATCAATAATAAGCAAACTCCGGCAAGTTGGCACCTAAAGAGTCTAAGAGCATTAGCAGGCAAAAGATGAATATTGTTTTAAATGGTGAAGATATAAATATAGCTGACAATCTAAGTATTATGGGATTAATTGACCTCTATGAATTGCCTGCCAATAAAGTTGCAGTGGAGCGTAATCTGGAAATCGTTCCCAAATCAGCTTATGTATCCACCATGTTAAAAGAAAACGACAGAGTCGAAATCGTTCATTTTATTGGAGGGGGATAAAATTATGCCTGATGCACTGCTTGAAATCGCAGGTCGAAAGTTCCAATCCCGTCTCATTATTGGCACAGGAAAATATAAAGATTATGCAGAGAATGCAGCCGCAGCCGCAGCCGCAGAGGCTGAGATTATCACTGTTGCAGTGCGTCGCGTAAATCTGACTGACCCGAACAAACCTATGCTGGTCGATTTTCTGGATCAGAAGAAATATACCTATCTGCCCAATACCGCCGGCTGCTTTACGGGTGAGGATGCTGTTCGCACGTTAAGACTCGCCCGCGAGGCAGGGGGGTGGTCATTGGTCAAGCTGGAGGTTCTGGGTGATGAAAAAACACTTTATCCCAATATGCCCGAGACTCTCAGAGCCGCAGAGCTTTTGTTGGCTGACGGGTTTGAAGTGATGGTGTATTGCAGTGATGATCCAATCATGTGCAAACAGTTGGAGGATATGGGCTGTTGCGCCATTATGCCATTGGGTGCGCCGATAGGGTCGGGGCTTGGGTTGCAAAATCCGGTTAATATCAGATTGATTATTGAGCAATCAAATGTACCCGTTCTGGTTGATGCGGGTGTTGGTACAGCATCAGATGCGGCGATTGCAATGGAACTCGGATGTGATGCTGTGCTTATGAACACAGCTATTGCTGAGGCAAAATCGCCGGTTTTAATGGCGGAAGCTATGAAAAATGCAGTTATCGCAGGTCGTCAAGCATATCTTGCCGGTCGGATGCCGAAAAAAATGTATGCGGATCCAAGTTCGCCGCTTGCTGGCTTGATTTAGTTGGATGAACCTCTGATTTCATCAATCAGGCTCTGCATATCATCATAGCTTAATGCGCCACTAAACAGTTGATTATCAATAATAAATGCAGGTGTTCCACTCACGCCAAGGCTTTGTGCAAGATTTCTTACATCCATTATATGCGCATCAATATCCTTATTTTTACCGCGCATAACAATCTCGTCAGCATCAAGTCCATGTTTTTCAATCAAGCTTGATAGAGCAGCACCACTAACACTGCCACGCGCATTGAGAAGGCCCTGGTGAAGTGCAAAATATTTACCTTCATTTTTACTCGCTAAAGCCACACGTGCAGCTTGTTCTGAAGCAGGGCCGAGGATTGGAAATTCTTTAAAGACAACGCGGACGTCCGGATTTTTTTGTGTGAGTTTCATTATGTCCGGAAACGCACGTTTGCAGTAACCACAATTGTAGTCAAAAAATTCAACAATAGTTATGGGTGCATCCGGGCTTCCTATGCTGAAGTCCCGCTTATCATTATACAGTGCATCGCTATTTTTCTTTAACATTTCGCTTTGACGTTTTTCATCTTCAGCAATCAGGTATTTTTGAGTGTTCTCAAACACTTCGGCCATTACGGCCGGGTTTTCAAGCAAATAGCTACGAATGGCTTCACCTAATGAATCTTCTGAAGTTGGTGCAGATTCATCTGCTGTGCTCACATCCAAGGGAACTGTCATCCAGACAGCTAGAAAAAAAACTAAAATAAACTTTTTCATTACAATCTCCGGTCAGAGGTTAGCCATAATGTCTTGCGCTTTGAGCCATTCCGGTGAATTTTTGGGAAGATATTTCATCGCACGATGTGCATGCATAGAGGCTTTCTTTATGTTTCCAAGAATATAGTATCTTTCGGCCGTTGCAAGTTCTGCGCGACCGGTATCTCCCAAAAGTGCATAGGCTGTTGCCATTTGGTAAAACGCGGTTATATTATCTTCTTCTATCCTGAGAGATTTTTTGAGAATTCCCCGCGCTTCTTCAGCGGAAGATTTATTTTCGAGTGATAATAAAGATGTTGCCAGTCCAATTTGAAGCAGTGGTTCGTCAGGTGCGAGAGCGACACTTTTTCTGTACGGGGCAATGCTCTTTTTCAACTTGCCGGCCTCATAGAGTATTTGACCCTTCAATTCATGAAAATAAGGGTTATTGGGTTGGGTAGTAATAAGCTTATCAACCAATTCAACAGCCTTTTGGGTCTCCCCATTTTTATAAAATGCAATAGAGCGTGCGTATCTGGCGGGCAGGTTATTTTGATTGGCATAGCGCCTAAAAGTCGTGCTGGGGTGATCAAGAAACCCATGTATTTTAGCCTTAGCCATATCATGCCTGAATTGCAGTTCGGGGCTGTCTGTCCGGTTGGTAAAGTCGGATGATTTCATACCTTGATCCAGAAAGTTCACACGATCACGAGACAAAGGATGAGATCTGACATAAGGGTCTTGATGAACCCCGGACAGCGCCTCCTGATCAGCAAGTTCATCCATAAAATCTCGGATACCTTGAGCGGATTGCTCGGTCTTTTCCAACAGACGGAGTGCAATCTGGTCAGCGGATGCCTCTTGCGCTCGGCTGAAACTCAGAAAGCTTCCTTTTGCAATTTGTTGTCCACCGGTAATCAACGCCATACCGGCATCTGCTTGACCAGCCGCCAGCGCTCCAACGCCTAGAATTGTTGCAAGTAACATGGGTCTACTGGCTTTCGCCATGGCATCACCGGTTCGGGCAAGGTGCCCTCCGACAATATGTCCAGTTTCGTGCGCAATTACGCCGATAACAACATTAGGTGTTTCAGCTTCTAAAATAAGCCCGGTGTGGAAATACATGTTTTTACCACCGGCTACAAAAGCATTTAATCTTTTATTATTAATAATCCCGATATGGACTTCATTGGGCTTCAATCCGGCAGCCAGAAAAATCGGTTTGCTGTAATCCCACAGCAGATTTTCAATCTCGGCATCACGAATAAACTGAGCCTTAGCATGCTGGGTTAGCATTAAAACAAGAAAAATGAAGATAGTGATATGCTTCTTTATCATCGAAAGCCGCTTCATATTTTTGTCGATTTGATTTTTGTCATTATTAGAGCTGCGTATTTGCATAGTCATTACTGCACGAATTTAAATCATTGGCTCATCTGTTAAACTAGGCTGATAAGCTTGACTAGATTGTCTTATTAGATACAAAAACATACTATTTCGTACCATAGAACATTCTGTTCCAACATTAAAATTATGAGAGTTTTGGTGCCTATGACACCTTCATCTTTTTCCAACCGAGGCAATATTTCATCATTCTTGGCTATGGATGTCATGCGTGAGGTGAATATGCTGCAACAAACCGGGCAGGATATTTGCCATCTGGAAGTCGGGCAACCCTCAACCAGAGCTCCGCAAGTTGTGCTGGAGGCCGCCGGACATGCCCTTGATAGCGAACTTATTGGTTATACTGATGCTTTAGGGCTTGATGAGTTAAGACAAGCGCTCAGTACATATTATTTTAAAACTTATAAAGTTAATGTTTCACCCGAGCGCTTTGTTATCACAACCGGATCTTCCGCAGGTTTTATTCTGGCATTTCTTGCTTGTTTGGATGCTGGACAGAAAGTTGCAGTCACGTCACCCGGTTACCCTGCTTATACAAACATTATCAAGTCGCTTGATCTCTCACCTGTGGCAATACCTCTAGGTCAAGAAAATGATTGGTCCCTTTCTGTTGCTGGTTTACATGATGCAGAAAAGTTACATGGAACTATTGATGCTTTATTGATGGCTAGCCCGGCTAATCCGACAGGTACTATGTTAACCAAACAGGCTTTAACGGACCTTTCTTTGGATTGCGCTCAATCTGGCCGTTGGTTTTTCTCAGATGAAATATATCACGGGCTGACTTATTCTCAGGAGGCAGTTTCAGCTTTACAAGTTGGTGATCATGACGGCTTGATTGTGATGAATAGCTTTTCAAAATATTTCTCTATGACCGGATGGAGAATTGGATGGATGATTGTGCCTCCAAAAATGGTGCGTCCGGTTGAGCGGCTGCAGCAAAATTTGTTTATCTCTGCGCCGACCTTGTCGCAATATGCTGCATGCGCAGCTCTCACTACTGCTGCACAAGATGAACTCCAAAAGCATGTAGAACTTTACCAACATAATCGAGACAAGTTGTTTACGTGCTTACAAAATAATGGCGTGACCAATATTGCGCCTGCGGACGGTGCATTTTATCTCTATGCAGATTTACACTCTTTATCGCCGTCTTTAGAAAGCGAAACATTTTGCGCCCAATTGCTTAAGGAAGCAAAAGTCGCGGCAACACCCGGCATGGATTTTGACAAAGAGAGAGGCGCACGTTTTGTTCGCTTTTCTTATGCCAGAGCATCAGATGAAATTGATCGTGCCGTTGATCGCTTGAATGGGTTTCTTGCTCGATTCCAATAAGGGTAAAGGGCTATCGTCGCCACCACCCTGACCTTTTTTCTCCATCAGATGCTTCAGTCTCTTCAGATTTGGTTTCAATATTATCGGACTGAATTGCCTCAATAGGAGGTTCTTGCGTTGAAGGTAAGTCAGGCGCAGTCGCATCTTCTTTTGTACTGGCTTTTTTCCTTGGAGCGCGTCTCGGTTTTTTTGTTGCCGTTTTAGGTTTTGGGGTTTCTTCGGCAACAGATGTTTCCGATGAAACCTCATTAACAATATCTTCTTGTTTCTTTTTCCTTTGTGCACGTCTTGGTTTTTTTACAGGTTTGTCTGCTACGGCTTCAACAGCAACGTCAGCAGAACTTTCTTCATTAATGTTCCCTGAGCTTTCACTTAAGCTTTGAGGCGCAGGGGAGGTGATTACCAGCCCGTCATCTATTTCATCATTTTGAGAGAACTCAAATGGCGGTGCGGGCGGAAGATCTGGAGTTGAAGCATTATCGCTATTGTCAGATGACTTTTCATGTCCATTGTTTGAACCGTCGCTATCGTTCTGATTATTTTCATCCTGTTCAGATGAAGCTTTGCGACGTCTTCTTCCACCGCGACGACCTCTTCTGCGGCGGCGTGGCTTATCTTCATCATCTTCAATCCCATCAGCACGTTCCGACGGTCTATCATCCCCTTCGGAGCCATCTGCATCTTCTGAACTTGAAGTTTGCTGATTATCTTCAGAATTATCAGGTGTATTGTCATTCAAGCTGTCACCACCGCCTCGTTTTCCGCGTCTACGACGTTTCCGCCCACGAGACTCTTCTTCTCCGCCGGGTGTGATTTCCGGATTGCCGTCCATTCTTATTTGATTGCTATTGCGGGATACAGAACTCGAAATGGACATTTCCATTTCATTAAGTGTCTCGTCAATGGAAACAACAACGTGGCAGCCAGAATTGACCTCTATAGTTACAAGATGTGTACGCTTATGATTCAGAATATATTCTGCAACTTCTCGTGGCACTTTTACTTCGATTGTTTTGTCATCCTGATCCTTCAGGCTGACAGTTTCCTGCTCAATCATTCGCAGGACATGTAAAGCGCGACTTTCAATTGAGCGCACCATCCCGGTGCCATTACAATGACTGCAATGGTTTGAACTACCTTCAAGAACACCAGAGCGCATGCGCTGTCGTGACAATTCCAATAATCCAAAGGGGCTGATTTTGCCCACTTGAATCCGCGCACGATCTTTTTTAAGCGCATCTTTAATGCGGCGTTCAACGGCTCTGTTGTTTCTGTTTTCATCCATATCAATGAAATCAATTACAAGCAGACCGGCAAGGTCTCTAAGCCTCATTTGACGGGCAATTTCCGTGGCGGCTTCTAAGTTTGTTTTTAAAGCTGTCTTTTCAACTGAATGCTCTTTTGTTGAGCGACCCGAGTTTACGTCCACAGATACCAACGCTTCGGTCGGGTTAATCACAAGATAACCGCCGGACGGCAAAGGTACGACAGGATTAAACATAGCTGATAGCTGGTCCTCTATGCCGGATTCTTGAAACAGCGCTTCCTCTTTTTTGAACAGCTTGATTTTTCGCGCATGGCTCGGCATGAGCAGTTTCATATATTCTTTGGCGTTTTTATAACTGTCTTCGCCTTCGATAAGAATTTCCTCAAAATCCTTATGATATAAATCCCTAATGGACCGTTTAATCAGACTGCCTTCCTCGTAGACAAGAGAGGGAGCCGAACTTTCAAGCGTTAGCTCACGGATGTTTTTCCACATTCTCATGAGATACTCAAAATCGCGTTTAATCTCGACTGCGGTTCTTTGCGCGCCGGCAGTTCTGATAATTAAGCCCATACCCTGAGGCACGTCGAGTTTTTCAGTGATTTTCTTTAGTTTTTTTCTGTCGCCAATATTATTGATTTTTCTGGAAACACCACCACCTTTGGCTGTGTTGGGCATCAAAACACAATAACGTCCTGCAAGAGACAGGTAAGTTGTCAATGCTGCGCCTTTATTGCCGCGCTCTTCTTTTACAGCTTGCACAAGAATAACTTGGCGGCGTTTGATAACTTCCTGAATTTTATATTTGCGTGAAAGTTCTCTCAGACTTCTGGAGCGTGAGGCTTCTTCATGGGCATCACCGCCTATATCTTCAACATCCATTGTAGGGGTGTCGCCAGCATCTTCTCCGTTATCTTCACCATTATTTTTATTGGCTTTACCGGATGTTTCGATGAGGTCGTCATTATCATTGTCTTCACTGTGAGCTTGTGCTTGGGCTTGAATTAGCTCTTCTCTGTCGGAAAGCGGTATTTGGTAGAAATCCGGATGGATTTCATTGAATGCAAGAAACCCATGGCGATTACCACCATATTCAACAAAAGCTGCCTGAAGTGAAGGCTCAACGCGGGTAATCTGCGCGAGATAAATATTGCCTCTTATTGGGCGTTTGTTCTCGGACTCAAAATCAAATTCTTCGATCTGGTTCCCGTGCATGACCACAACCCGGGTCTCTTCCGAGTGGGCTGCATCGATTAACATTTTTTCTGTCATAAATTCTTTCTCCGCGATCTAAGCGGCGAGAGAGTAAAGTCTCAGCCAGCGCCTTATCGCAATGGGTTGGGGTATGCAGTTGAAGCGCAGTTTTAAGTGACTTTAAGTCACTGCCATCTGGGATATTGAAAAAATGTTCCATTTTCTTTTTTAGCCCTTAACGCTTCATTGCTATGTATCTAAATGTGGACCCCCTGAAAGGAGGTCATACATGCCGAAATTCATTTGTTAACCATTAATGCGAAAAGGTTTTTTGAATTGTTCAAATACCTTTAATCAAAAACGGATAGTTATTTTGGTAATTGGATTCCGTTCTAAACAAAACTGAATTATTACCGGCATAGACTGTTTAACCATACGCAAAGAGCTTTGCAAGCGGATGACACGATTATTTAACATCGATTTTTACAAAATTTTTGTATGATGCGAGAAGGTTCTGTGAGTCGTTAATGAATAAACTAAGAAGCATAATCATGTTTATTGTTTTGCTGGTCTTAAACTCTGTTTTAAGTCCTGCGTTGCCGCTTACCTCTTTTTTGTCATCGGCATACGCGCAGAACTCGTCTCCATTAACGGCTAAAAGCTTGCGGCTGGGTGCAATTGAAGAGCATACACGTGTGGTTGTCGAGTTTACAGGAGAGGTGGATTACAAGCTATTCACCTTATCAACGCCCTATCGTGCTGTTATCGACCTGCCGGAAACAAAATGGGACATTCCAGACACAATTCAGGATAAGGGGCTGGTGTCAGGTGTTCGGTTTGGGTCATTTAAGCCGGGGCAGGGACGTATCGTTGTTGATCTTCGTGGGCCCGTTAATGTGCATAAGCATTTTATTTTACCGCCCTCCGTGGCTATTGAAAATTACCGCCTGGTCATTGATTTTGAGCCGGCGACCATTGCAACTTTCCGTCAGTTAAAGCCATCTATTTCGGAAACACAAACAGCATCAATTACAGTTCCCAAAGTACAGTCTTTGCCAGTACCATCACCAACGCCACAATATTCCGCGCCAACCGGAGAATTTACGCCCAAACCCCGCCCGCGTAAAACGCGTAAAATTGTTGTTGTAGATCCCGGGCATGGTGGCGTAGATCCCGGAGCGATGGGTGCGCGATCCCGTGAGAAAGATATTGTACTGGCTTTTTCCAAGGAATTGGTCCGGCAACTCAAAGCCACCCGCCGTTATGATGTATATTTGACTCGCTCAACGGATATTTACATTCCACTTCGGCAGAGAGTGCAGATTGCAAGAAACCGCAAAGCAGATTTGTTTATCTCCATTCATGCGGATGCCATTAAGAAGAAAAATATACGTGGTCTTTCAGTTTATACATTATCTGAAAAAGCCTCAGACCGCGAAGCAGCAGCTCTTGCGCGTAAGGAAAATCAATCTGATATTATTGCAGGTGTTGATTTTGGAGACCAGTTGCCCGAGGTTGCCAATATTCTGATTGATCTCGCACAACGCGACACAAAAAATGCTTCCGTGAAATTCGCCGAAAGTCTTATCAGTTCTGCGCGTGGCAAAACCCTGCTACTGGACAGAACTCATAGATTTGCAGGCTTCAGGGTTTTAAAAGCCCCTGATGTGCCGTCAGTGCTTGTTGAATTGGGTTTCATAACCAACCGTACAGATGAAAAGCAGCTCACATCGAATAAATGGCGCCGCCGCGTTGCAACCGGCATGGTTGATGCAATAGATAACTTTTTCCGCCTTAAATAAGCCTAAAATTTAATAATATTATGTCACAGGGTTGCCTTATTTGTGGTCTAACCAAACACTTGGAACGCGTACAGTATTGTACGTTCTTGTTGGAGTAGAGCTTGATACGCATTATCGGTTATTTATTTGGTCTGGGTCTCACTATGGCGGCGCTGCTAAGTTTTTTCGCCGGAGTTTATCTATGGCGATTAAACAAGCAACTTCCTGACCATGATCACCTTGCAGATTATGCACCTCCAATCATGACGCGTGTTCATGCTGCTGATGGCGATTTGATTGCCGAATTTGCTCAAGAACACAGGCTTTTTGTGCCAATTAGGGTTATTCCAAAACGGTTGGTTCAAGCATTTTTATCCTCTGAAGATAAAAACTTTTATGAACACAAGGGTGTGGACGGGCTAGGTGTCGTTCGCGCAATGATAAAAAATGTGTCTAATATCACTCAAGGCAAAAGGTTAGAGGGTGCCTCTACAATCACTCAGCAAATTGCTAAAAACTTCTTGTTGACCAGTGATGTTACCATTGAGCGCAAATTGAAGGAAGCTGTGCTTGCTATTCGGCTGGAACGCACCTTTTCAAAGGCAGAACTTCTGGAGCTTTACCTTAATGAGATTTATCTGGGCATGGGAACATACGGTGTTGCTGCAGCCTCACTTGCCTATTTTGATAAGCCATTAGACAGACTTACGATTTCAGAAGTGGCTTATCTTGCGGCCTTACCCAAAGCACCAAATAATTATCATCCATTCCGTAAAACCCAGCGCGCTTTGGCGCGTCGTAATTGGGTTATAGACCGTATGTATGAGAATGGTTATATCACCCAGCTGGATGCGATGGTTGCGAAGCAAAAAGACCTAGGGGTCAAGTCTTCAGATAAAAAATCAAAATCTATTGATGCCGCTTACTATGTTGAGGAAATTCGCCGACAGGCCTTCAATATGTATGGTGAAAAACAGCTTTATGGCGGTGGTCTCTCCATTCGTTCCACATTGAATACGGATTATCAGAAATATGCTCAAAAAGCGCTACGTGACGGTTTGTTGGCCTACGACAAGCGTTATGGCTGGCGCGGGCCGGTGGTGCAAGTTGCGTTAGAGGATATAGAGGATTGGGCACTCCCCGTGCAGGATGTATCTATTCCTTCCGATCTCGCACCTTGGCGATTGGCAATTATTTTAAAAGTTGAAGATGATAAAGCCGAATTGGGTTTACGCCCGCGTCGAACGGCAGCAGGTAAGTTTGAAGAAAAACGCGAAACAGGAAAAATATTTCTGGACGGGGTTAAATGGGCCCGAAAATCAGTCAAGGGTGGACTCGGGCCGAATATCTCATCTGTGAAAGATGTTTTATCTCCGGGGGATATTGTTTGGGTTGAGAAATCAGGTGCCAGACATATTTTACGCCAGATACCTGATGTTAATGGAGGTCTTGTAGCAATTGATCCGCATACAGGCCGTGTGCTTGCTATGGTTGGTGGTTTTAGTTTCCAGGCCAGTGAATTTAATCGCAGCACTCAGGCAAGCCGTCAGCCCGGTTCAGCCTTTAAACCTTTTGTTTATGCGGCGGCCCTTGATGCCGGATATACCCCGACAAGTCTTGTGCTTGATGCACCATTTGTGATGCAACAGGGCAAGGATATGGGGTTATGGAAGCCCGAAAATTATGGACGTCAATTTTACGGTTTGTCGACTTTACGTCTAGGCATTGAGAAAAGCCGGAACTTGATGACAGTCAGGCTTGCTCAGCAAATAGGTATGCGTCCGGTTGTTAACTATGCGCGCAAATTTAATATTGTCGATCACATGCCGCCTGTACTTTCTATGGCACTGGGAGCAGGTGAAACAACTTTAATGCGTCTCACTACTGCTTATGCCATGCTTGTGAATGGCGGTAAGCAGGTATCTCCTACACTCATTGACCGTATTCAAAACAGATATGGTGAGACAATTTACAGATATGATGAGCGTCCTTGCGTCGGTTGCAATGCCATCTGGATAGGGCAAGAGACGCCTATACTGCCTGATGTGCGTGAACGCGTTTTGTCGCCGCAGACCTCCTATCAAATTGTTTCCATGCTTGAAGGAGTCGTGAAGCGCGGGACGGGACGTTCTATTCGTTCGGTCGGGAAGCCGCTTGCGGGTAAAACCGGCACCACGAATGATAGTCGTGATGCATGGTTTGTCGGTTTTTCACCGGATTTGGCAGTGGGTGTTTACATCGGTTTTGACTCACCTAAAACGCTAGGTGAAGGTGAGACAGGTGGGCGAATAGCTGCACCTGTGTTCAGAGATTTCATGACCAAAGCATTACGAGAAGCTCCTGCGACACCATTCAGGATACCATCCTCAGTCAATCTTGTTCGTGTGAATGCCCAGACAGGGAAACTGGCCAGAGCAGGTGACGGGTCAGTTATTCTTGAGGCCTTTAAAGTCGGCACGGAACCGGCCCCGGGGCGTGCGCAGGCTGTTATTGGTCGTGGTGAAATTGCACCAAAATCTGAAAGCACGGAGAATTCAGCAATTGGCTCCGGCACGGGTGGTTTATACTAAAATTGATGGTCAGGGCTTTACTCCTGATGGTTCTGGATTTAATAAAAACCTTTTGGGAAAAAGCTGTGAAAGCCGACATACAAGCGCAAATAGATAAGATTAAGCAGTCACTTGAACTGTTGAGGAGGCATCTTTGACTGGGATGTGGCACTCAAAAGGCTTGAAGAATTAAACAGTAAAGCCGAAGACCCTGACTTATGGCAAGACCAGGAAAAGGCACAAGCGCTTATGCGTGAACGGACACGTCTTGACGAGTCGATTAAATCCGTCACGGCGGTTGAGCGCGAACTAACCGATAATCTTGATATGATAGAAATGGCCGAAGCGGAGGGTGACGCTGATATAGTCGCTGAAAGCGAAGCCGCGATTTCTCGTCTTTTCTCTCAGGCCGAGCGTATGGAAGTGGAAACATTGCTGTCCGGTGAGGCTGACCCTAATGACAGTTATCTTGAGGTTCATGCCGGTGCAGGTGGGACAGAGAGCCAAGATTGGGCATCAATGTTGTTACGCATGTATCTCCGCTGGGCTGAGAAAAAAGGATTTAAGACCGAAATTATTGAAGAAACCTCCGGCGAAGAGGCAGGGATTAAATCCGCGACAGTAAAAATTTCAGGGCATAATAGTTATGGCTGGGCAAAGACTGAGTCCGGTGTGCATCGTCTGGTACGTATTTCACCTTTTGACAGTCAGTCCCGTCGCCATACCAGCTTTGCCAGTGTCTGGTGCTATCCGCATGTTGATGAGAATATCAATATTGAAGTGTCAGATGCTGATGTACGTATTGATACATTCCGTGCCAGTGGCGCCGGAGGTCAACACGTTAACACCACTGATAGTGCTGTGCGGATTACGCATAATCCAACTGGGATTGTTGTGCAGTGCCAGAATGAACGCTCACAACATAAAAATCGGGCAACGGCATGGAATATGTTGCGCGCACGGCTCTATGAATTAGAACTCAAGAAACGTGAAGAGGAAGCAAATGCTGCCGCTGAAAGCAAAACCGAAATCGGTTGGGGGCATCAAATTCGTTCTTATGTGCTCCAGCCTTATCAGATGGTTAAGGATCTTAGAACGGGTGTAGAAAACGGCAATCCTCAGGCTGTCCTTGACGGTTCACTCGACCCGTTCGTGGAAGCGGCACTCGCACAAAGAGTAAGCGGCGAGGCTGTTGAAATTTCCGATATAGATTAATTAATTGTTTGGCTGGATGGCTGTTGAGCCGTCTTATCAGAATGACCGTTTGTTGCAGGCTTCGTATCTGTGCTGGCGACAGGAGCGTCCAAAGGAATTGAAGCTTTGGCAAGCGGGTCTTTTTCACGATGAACAGAGCCGTTGAAAAAAGAACCAGACTCAATTGCCAGCGCTTCATGAAAAATTTCACCCTCAACATGGCTGGTTGCACACAAATGCACACGCTTACCAAGGATAGTGCCTTTGACGCGGCCACGAATAGTCACATCATCAGCTGCAATCTCGCCTTTAACATTTGCAGACTCGCCGATAACCAACTTGCTCGAGCGCACGTCGCCGTCAACATGCCCGTCAATATGAATTTCACCATCAGCAAAGAGTTGACCCAGAACATTAATGTCTGAACTCAAGATAGACGGTGCTGCCTTGCCTGATTTACTGATTTTTGACGTGTTCACTTTTGTAGAACTCATCTGAAACTCCTATTGTCCGCTGGGGAGACCGCTTGAAAATAAATGCTTACCAGCCTGCGTAAAATTCATTGGATTTTGAACTTTATCTTTATACCAAATCTCATAATGGAGATGAGGTCCAGTGCTTCTTCCACTTGAACCTACCGTACCAACAACCTCATGGAAGTCAATTTTTTGTCCACGCTTTACTTTTATTGATTTGAGGTGAGCGTATCGGGTTCGGAAACCATTGCCGTGATCAATCTCAACGGCCAAGCCATAAGGGCCCTTGTGACCTGCTTTAACAACCCGCCCGGGAAGAGTGGCATGGACCTTAGTGCCTGAAGGTGCGCCGAAATCGAGGCCTGCATGAAATGCACGGCGCTTGTTAATCGGGTCGATACGAGGGCCGAAATCACTTGTTGTTTTGTAATAATGAACCGGCACAGATAGTGGTAACTGTGCAAGTGATAGATTTAGATTAGAGAGCTTTTCCAGATTATTGGAAATGCGCAACATCTGTTTGAACTTTGGGTCGGCGCGATCAATATCTGCAACCATTGGGATAAATGGCCCGCCGGAAGCAATAGTCGACTCTGGTAACATGCTTGCGATGAATTCTTCGGCATTGACGGTTTCGGTCGCATTGATAATTGCGGTTGCTTCCGCAATTTTCTGGTCAGTGTTTTCTTCCAATGCGTCAAGAAGTTCCTGCTGACGGATTGTGAGCCTCTGAACCCTATCGCGAATATTGGCCGGTACATCCATGAGGTCTTGCTTGGAGACAAAATCATTGTAGTTGATCTCGTAACTGTCAGAGAGGATGATTTTGTCGGCGTTATTCACCCCCGTATCGACACGACTTTGAAACTGATCACTTTTATTGCCGATGGGTGAGGCGATGATATTTGTTCGAGATTTACTTCTAATTACTCGGCTAGAGGCAACCGCGAATTTGGCTTTCATATCCTCAAGTTGTGCAGTCACACTTGCATTCTTTTCAAAGATTTTTGTCAGTTCGTTATGGCGGAGTTCAAGCGTAGAGGTGATTTCTTTAAACCATTCCTGTGTAAGTTGATGCTTCTTGTCCAGCGAGTCGAGATTTGACTGCATCTGAGCCAATTGAATTTCATAATTCTGAACTGTTTCCTGCAATTTTTCATTTCTAAAGGCGATGATTTCATCTTGCATGCTGATGAAGGAGACCGAAGCAATAAGGGTCAGAACAATCACGATTGAAATAATGAGACCGGAAATTTGCATTCCAGTCGTCAGAGTAAAATATCTCACAGAGCCTTGGTTTCTTATATAAAGCTCTTTACTGGAGAAAATTTTTATTAAAAATTTGCGCACGATACTCGCCTCAGATTCTTACAAAGAAAGTATTTACATTATTTTTCAACATCTTGGAAACAAAAAAATTATCTGGCGAATATGTAAAACTCTTCCGGTAAGCCCGCCTCGTCCCGAGCAGGTTTGTTAAAAGGAGGCTTTATGTCACCTCTAAAATAGGTTTGAACATAATTCTGATATTGAGTTTGCGGGTCTTTATTTTGTTTCTGGCAAAGATAGGAGAACCACTTGCTCCCAATAGCGACATGGGTTTTTTCATCCTCGTAAATAACTTCAAGGATATCTGCACTTTCTTTATCACCATTTTTAGTAAGCTTTTCAATCATTTGCGGTGTAACATCCAGTCCACGAGCTTCCAGAACCATGGGTACAACTGCGAGTCTGGCGGCAAGGTTATGCGCGGTATTTAGCGCGGCTTCCCATAGCCCGTCATGAGCGGGAAGGGCACCGTAACTGCTTCCTAGTGATTTTAAGCGACCTTGCAAAAGCATAAAATGCTTTGCCTCTTCGGCCCCCACACGCAACCAGTCAAAATAAAATTCTTCCGGCATGGGGGTATTTTCATAGCGTCCGAGCAGGTCAAATGCCAAATCAATAGCATTTAATTCTATGTGAGCGAGGGCATGTAGAAGCCCGATACGCCCCGCGTGACCACCCGAGCGTCTCTTGGGCATATCTCTTGGATCTAAAAGTTCTGGCTTTTCAGGTCTGCCGGGTCTTTCAGGCCACCCTTCAGTATCCAACAAAGACGTATTATGCTCTCCTTTTTGGTGAGAGGTAAAAACATCAAATGCGCACTGCGCTTTTTTCTCTGCATTTTCGCAGAGTAAAACATTTCGTGCTTGCTCTCTTAAGCTGACTTGAATAGCGGACATTGTGAAAAGATTGGCTTCAGCCAGCTTTTGCGGCTTCAAGAACTTCTGCGACGTGGTTTTTGACTTTAACTTTTCGCCAAATTTTTTGGATTTTACCTTTTTCATCAATCAGAAAAGTAGCACGTTCAATGCCCATATATTTCTTCCCATACATATTTTTTTCAACCCAAACCTCATATGCATTGAGGACTTCGTGATCTTCATCACTGCCGAGTAGAATTTTGAGGTCATGTTTATTTTTAAATTTTTCATGTTTGGCAACTGGGTCGGCGGATACGCCGAGAATCGAAGTATTAGCTTTATCAAAGTTTTTGATTTGTGCAGTGAAGTCCAAAGCCTCGGTAGTGCAGCCGGGTGTATCGTCTTTTGGGTAAAAGTATAAGACGAGTTTTTTGCCGGCATAATCAGAGAGTTTGGCTTTTGTGTCGCCATCACATGCGAGATTAAATTTAGGGGCTTTTGAACCTTCGGTAAGGGGCATGATGATTTGTTTCTCCTTTAGTAATGAGTGTTATAGTAATTAGGTCAAATATGACCGTGAATCAATCTTTGACAACATTATGAGCTGGGTGAGCTGGAATTGTTAAATAATTTAAGAAACTATTTTGTGTCGCTGACGACCTTCTGGCCATTAAGAATATTCTTTCTGCTGGTAATGCTGCTTTTTCTTATCATTGTTGGATTTTTGATACGTCTGTCCATTAGTCCTATTAGCCTTGATCGCTCAGGGCCTGTCATAAATTATTTTATTGAAAAATCGAGTTTGATAAGCACTGCAAATCTGAAACAGCTGACGCTTTATTATGATCTAGATTTAAGCAGTCTAACCATTATAGCTGGCAGCGCTAATATTCGGATGATTAGTGGCAATCATTATGAACTGGATCAAGTCAATCTTAGTATTAGTACGCAAGCGTTTTTCAATAGCCTGAGTTTTGTTCCAAAGACAATTAGAGCCGAAAAAGTTTATCTAAATATTGTAAATCAAGATCCGTCTGCAAAGAGACCGACGGATGCAAATTCTAATAGAGATGAAATTGGTACCACAACCTCATTACCAAGGCTCGGCGATATTATTAAATCTGTGAGGAATTTCCAAAGCGGGAATGACCTGCCCTATATAGAAAGCATCCATTTCCCGGATATTCGGCTCGTGGTAGTGAATGAAATCACAGGTGAAAGATCTGAAACAAGTGGTTCATCCGTTTTTTATAAAAATGTTTCAGATATCCGCCAGGCCAATATCAATCTCGCCATAAATGAGGCTGGAGACAAAAGTCAATTAACTTTCGAGTTGTATCAGCCCTTCAAAGCTGCAGGGCAAGGCTCTCTGACGCTGCAAAATATTCGCCCGGTTTTATTAAGCTCAATATATCCTTTTGCTTCCATTATGGACCGATTGAATGTGCCGATTAATGGGCAAATTGATTTTACATCTAATGATCGAGGTGAGTTGTCTCTGGCTGACATCAGTTTTGACTTTGCTAGAGGGAGTATGCAGATTGGCAGTAAAAACCATCCTGTGCGGAAGCTTGGCCTCAAGGCAGGCTTGGATTTAAAAGCCGGAACAGGTGAAATATCGCAAATGGATTTTGATGTCGGACCGCATCAGGGGGCATTTTTAGGTCAAGTCAATTTCGAACGTAACCTGCGCAACCAATTGGATTTTATCTCGGGGAATTTATCTGCAGATATCATTGCCTTATCATTTGATAACGCCGGAGGAGACATGTTTTCGCCGGATGATTTAACTTTAAATTTTGAAGTCAATTTGCCGAGTGCGCGCCTCGATATAACTGAGATCAAATTTTCCAGTGGTGGAGGTGTTTTGGGTGCCGGTGCTGAAATATTTTATGATAAAGTGGATTTACCGATTGTTTTTACCGGACATCTTGGCAACCTACCAATTGAGAGTTTTAAAAAGCTCTGGCCGAACAATCTATTAAAGATGACACGGGGATGGTTTTTCCGAAACGTTCATGGCGGCGTGATGACACGTGGCACCATGACGATGGATACAACTTTTTCTCGTTTACGGAAGTCCACCAAGGGTGAGAGGTTAACTGAAAACGATTTATCAGTTGATATTGATATCGAAAAAACCAAGCTGATATATTACAGCAAACTACCTCCAATGTATGATATCGACGGCAAGCTGAATATTAAAGGTAGTCGTCTGGAAGTGATTCTACAAAACGCACTCCTTCCGTCACCCGGTGATGCGCCTATTCGCATTAAGGGAGGCAATGCTGTTATTCCTGAAAATCATATCCGTTACAGCGATATGATTGTGACGGCTATGATGGAGGGGACGACAACAAATATTTTGCAATATATTGATCAGGAGCCTTTGCGCCTCATGCGAGGATTTGCCTTTAGTCCAGATACGATACTCGGAAATTTTGACGGTTCAGTACGCTTACAATTTCCTCGGTTGGCGCAACTTCCTCTTGATCGTATTAGCGCACAAGTAGATGCACAGATTAATGATTTTGTTTTGACTAAACCGGTTGCAGGCTACCGTCTTGATGCAGAAAGTTTAAAACTTAATGCCACCAATGAACAGATTTATGTGACCGGTGATGCGCGTATAAACACTGTGCCGGCTCGTGTAGAGTGGTCAGAAAATTTAAAGAAAAATGATAATGATAGCAATGATTTGCCAACTATAATTAACATTTCAAGTGAGGTTTCTGAGTCGCATTTAGCTGTTCTCAATATGGGCTTTTTATCATCCCGAATTCGTGGGTATGTACAGGGGGATGTTACCCTTTCAGGCAGTTTAAATAATTTTACTCGTCTCGAGCTTTCGGCTGATTTGTCTGAAGCAAAAGCAAGTTTCTCACCGCTTAATTATATTAAACCTTCAGGCACGCCCGGTATGGTTAAGTTGCGGACTGACTTTACCGATAATGGGCGTGTTAATGGTGCTTTTGTGGACATTATCATGCCTGATTTTTCCACACAGGTTGAGTTGACCTATGACAGCTACCTTACCGGCCTGAAAATATCTCCTTTTATGATTAAGGATAAATATGATTTTTCATTATCATTTGAAGAAAATGACAATTTCTATGAAATTTCGCTTCAAGGGAAAAGTTTTGATATCTCTGCACTGACCAGTCCGAATGATTTTGGCCCGCCGGATGGCGTCGTGTTTACAAATAAAAAAGGTCAAACGCCATTTGATTGGCTAAACAGGCTTGGAGAAAACCTATCGATCAAACTGGATGTTGACAATTTGCTTATGAATAATGGCGTTGTGATGAAGGAGTTTTCCGGAGTTGTTGAACGACAAGATAATCTTTTTGAAAAAATTGTTTTGAATGGCTCTTTCTCGGAAAAGAATCGCCTCAGCTATGTCTTGTACAGAGATGAAGACAATAGTCGCCTCATATCACTTGAAGTTCCCAAGGCAGAATATTTCTTTAGGGGGCTAGGGTTTCTGGAGGGGATGGAGGGTGGTTACATGAGCTTGAATGGAACAGTTCCGGATAGCCACACAGATGATTCTGCAATAAGCGGCAGTGATCAAATATTTGCTGAGGGTTATGCCTATTTAGCGGACTTTAGTATGAGAGATTTGCCGGTGCTGGCGCGAATACTGTCACTCGGTTCATTCCAAGGAATTTCTGATGTTCTTACCGGCGAAGGCCTTAGATTTGACGGTGCAGAAATGCGATATAGCATCACGCAGGAAGAGTTTAAATTCATTCGCTTAAAGGCCAATGGGCAATCTATGGGGCTGACATTGGACGGACGAATTAATCTGCGTAATACGCTGGCGAATTTAGGTGGTAATATTTATCCGGCATATTCCCTGAATTCTATTGTCGGTAATTTGCCGGTTGTTGGACAAGTACTGACAGGTGGGCGTGATGGGCTTGTCGGCATCAGTTATGATTTGGTAGGCCCTCTTTCTAAAATGAACATTAATGTGAACCCCTTATCCATTCTTGTACCGGAAGTATTGAAAGAAATCGTTTCTGTCAGATCCACGCGCTAAAAACTAAATTGGTTTTAACAGAACGTGTTTTTTCTTGCCTGAAGACAGCTTGATTGATCCTTCATTAACGGCATGTTCGGATGTGATTTGAAATTTTATATCACTGACAGCAGCATCGTTTAACTTTGCACCCCCGCCTTGGACTAGCCGACGCGCTTCACTGTTAGAGTTTGCCAGCCCCGCCATTACAAAAGCTTCAAGAATACCAATGCCTGTCTTTAAACTTTCAGCAGACATATCAATCGTAGGCAAGTTTTGGCTTGTGCCACCCGCTTCAAATGTTTCAGTAGCTGTTTTAAGGCATTCTGCGGCAGCGTCTTCCCCATGCACCAGAGCCGTAGCCTGTGTCGCAAGAATCTTCTTGGCCTCGTTTAAGTCGGCACCATCCAGTTGTTCAAGCCGCGCAATCTCATCAAGTGGGCATTCAGTGAACAATTTTAAAAACCTGCCGACATCCGAGTCCTCAGTGTTCCGCCAGAATTGCCAATACTCCCATGCGCTGAGCATATCGGCATCAAGCCAGACTGCTCCTTTGGCTGTTTTACCCATTTTCGCGCCAGAAGATGTGGTAAGGAGTTCAGTTGTCAGGGCATATAGCTGTGCCTGGTCTGTTCGACGTCCAAGTTCGATACCATTTATGATGTTGCCCCATTGATCTGACCCGCCCATTTGCAATGTGCATCCATGTCGGCGGTACAGTTCCAAGAAATCATAAGCCTGCAAAATCATATAATTAAATTCAAGAAATGAGAGCGGTTGTTCACGGTCAAGTCGGAGTTTTACGGAGTCAAAACTCAACATTCTGTTAACTGAAAAATGCCTCCCGTAATCTCGTAAAAATGAAATATAATTCAGTTCAGAAAGCCAAACATCATTATCAAGCATAATGGCATCAGTCGGACCATCTCCGAATGTGAGGAATTTCTCAAAAACTTTCTGAATGGATTTTTTATTGGCTTCAATATCATCTTCAGTCAGTAATTGTCGGCTTTCATCTTTACCGGATGGGTCGCCAACTTTCGTTGTTCCGCCCCCCATCAGAACGATCGGCTTACCACCGGCTTGTTGGAGTTTGCGGAGCATCATGATGGAAATCAAATTCCCGACATGCAGACTTTTAGCCGTGCAGTCATAACCTATATATGCCGTGACAATTCCGTCGCACGCGGCAACGTCTAGCCCAGCCTCGTCAGAGCATTGGTGAATATATCCGCGCGACGACATTAGATTAAGGAAATTTGATTTAAATTCTGTCATGATGTGAATGGGTAAGACAAGCGGCCTTATTGGTCAAGAACGGAAACAACATGGTTAATAACATAATTCCAAAAAGTTCGGATAACGAGACCAAATCTCTTACGGCCATTGGGCTTATGAGTGGCACATCAATGGATGCAATTGATCTGGCTATTATCAAGAGTAATGGAGAGGATGAGATTAATTTTGGGCCGTCGGGAAGTTTAGACTACACGATGGCAGAGCGCAGCTTGCTCGAATCTGCCATGCAAAAAGCTCATGCGTGTGATGGACCGGTTCCTCTTACCGGTGTTTTTGCCGAAGCGGCAGGGCTTGTGACGCAAAAACATGCATACGCGGTTAAGGCTTTTCTAAAAGATCATGGGCTTTCTGCTCGGGATATTGATTTGCTTGGCTTTCATGGCCAGACAATTCTGCATCGACCTGATGAGAAATATACATGTCAGATTGGGGATGGGCGTGCATTGGCGCGATTAAGTGGCATAGATGTTGTTGGAGATTTTCGTTCGGCTGATATGTTGGCAGGTGGGCAGGGTGCACCGTTGGCGCCGCTATATCATAAGGCTTTGAGCGCCAAACTTTTGGGAGAAGATAATATTGCGGTTCTCAATATTGGTGGGGTTGGTAATGTCACTTTTGTCAATGCTGAAGGTATGCTCGCATTTGACACGGGGCCGGGTAATGCTTTGCTTGATGACTGGATGATGTCGAAAACAGGGCGTCCACTTGATGCCCAAGGTGAAACTGCTCGCAGCGGAGTTGTGCATGATGAACTTTTATCTGTTTGGATGAGACATCCCTATTTTAATAAAGCCGCGCCCAAATCATTGGATCGTCATGGTTTTGATACATTTGGACTCGAAAGTTTGTCCCTGGAAGATGGTGCCGCAACACTTACGGCCTTTACAGTGAATTCTATTTTAAAGGCTGAGACCTTGTTGGCAGCAACTCCCACCACATGGATTATTTGTGGCGGTGCGCGTCATAATGACTTTATGATGGATTATCTTTCTCGAGTGCTGAAAGGAAAAGTCATGACGGCTGAAGCCGCAGATTGGCCGGGGGACGAGCTAGAGGCACAGGCCTTTGCATGGCTAGCTATTAGATCGCGCTATGGGTTGCCTTTAACGCTCCCGGAAACGACTGGATGTAGACAGCCCACAATCGGGGGAGTTTTTTATTCGTCCTGAAATGGCTCTTCTTCAGGGGGTGAGGGGGGCTCAGCAGCCGGGCTTTCCGGAACAGCTAATCGCTCATCCAGGTAATCATTCACTGTCTTGTCGAGCACTTCCATATGGTCATTATAAAAATGATTGGCACCATTAATATTTTTATAGGTGATTTCAATTCCCTTTTGCGCTTGCAATCGCTCTACCATTTTACCAACGCTATCTATGTCGACGATTTTGTCTTCGTCCCCATGAACAATCAACCCGGAGGACGGGCAGGGGGCAAGAAAACTAAAGTCATGAAGATTGGCCGGTGGTGAAACGGATATAAATCCATTAATTTCCGGGCGGCGCATCAATAGTTGCATGCCAATCCATGCGCCAAAAGAATAACCGGCGAGCCAGCACTGTTTGGCGTCCGGGTTAAAACTTTGTAGCCAGTCCAATGCGGAGGCGGCATCGGATAATTCACCAATCCCGTGATCGAAAGTCCCCTGACTTTTCCCGACACCTCGAAAGTTAAACCTTAATACCGTAAACCCTCGGTTCAGAAATGTTTGATAAAGCTGATAGGTAACAGGATTATTCATATTACCGCCGAGTTGGGGCAGAGGATGGAGTATCATCGCCATCGGCTTCCCCTCTGTCGCCTTTTGAACATAACGACCTTCGAGGCGTCCATCCGGGCCGTTAAAGATAATTTCTGGCATTTATAGGGTCCATTTTGAAAGTGAAAATTTGATATGCATAAACTTGACTAATGCAGTCAGGATTACTATATAAATCGTGAAATGTGTTTAACACAGACCAGCCCATGAAAATCAAGCTTTTTAATAATTTATTTGTAGGAACATAGGGTTATGAAACTATCCACGCGCGGAAGATATGCAGTTATGGCCATGACAGATCTTGCTCAGCATTATTATGTTGATAAAGCTCGTGATGCGTCTGCGCTATCTAAACCCGTCGCGTTGACGATGGTAGCCGAACGCCAACAAATATCTTTACCTTATCTGGAGCAAATATTTCAGGATCTAAGGAAGTTTGGCCTCGTTGAAAGTGTCAGAGGTGCACATGGTGGTTTTCGTCTGTCGCGCCCGCCACAAGAAATCTGGATTGGTGATATTATCTCCAGTGTTGAAGAAGTGGTTGATATCACACGCTGTCAGACATCCGACGGATGCTTAAAAGGACATGCACGGTGTTTAACCCATGATTTATGGGCGGATTTGACCAGCCAGATTGACGGGTTTCTTAACAGTGTCTCTTTGAATGATGTTATTTCAGGAAATACCGGCAAACCTTCAAATGGCTCTTCACAAGTATCGGCGCATCTGTCATGACCCAACGCGTTTATTTAGATCATAATGCGACGGTTCCGATTAGGCCGGAAGTGCTGGATACCATGTCTGAAGTTCTTCAGATTGGTGGTAATGCCTCATCTGTTCATGCTGAAGGGCGAAAAGCCAGACAATTTTTGGAGGTTGCTCGGGAGAATATAGCCCGCTTCGTTGATGGTGTGTCCGGAGGTGTTATTTTTACCGGCGGAGGAACCGAGGCGTGTAATTTGGCTTTGCAAACCAGAAAAACGCCTAATGGTGATATTACCCGCATCATTGTATCTTCCATTGAGCATGCCGCTGTTTTGGCCCCGCTTGATGAATTAGCTGAAAACGAGGGCATTTCGGTTTCATATCTGCCCGTCTCAGAGCAAGGTGTCGTTGATTTAGAGGCGCTTTCATTAGCTCTTAAAGACCCATCGCCTGCATTAGTGGTTGTGATGGCGGCAAATAACGAGACAGGTGTCCTTCAGCCGATAGCTGAGATTGGCAAGATGGTTCGGTCTCATGGCAGTTTATTCTTCTGCGATGCGATACAGGCGGCGGGTAAGATTCCGCTTTCCATGAAAAATATGAATATTGATATTCTTAGCCTCTCAGCCCATAAAATTGGCGGCGCAGCCGGAGCCGGGGCATTGGTTGTGCGTGACGGTATAGTTTTAAATCCACTGATTAAAGGCGGTGGTCAGGAATTGCGTCGCCGTGCCGGGACAGAAAACCTCGCGGGATGCGTCGGGTTTGGCTTGGCGGCACGCCTTGCTATGCAGGGGCTTTCTTCCTATGAAAATCTATCTTCATTGCGTGATGATTTGGAACGTCAGCTTGCCGTCGTTTTTCCGGAGATTTCAGTTTTTGCCGATAGTGTGGAACGGCTCCCTAACACCAGCTGTTTTGCATTGCCTGATATGCGGGCAGAAACCATGATTATGTCATTGGATCTTGCAGGTATTGCAGTGAGTTCAGGGGCAGCTTGCTCCAGCGGCAAGGTGACGCGGAGTCATGTCCTTGAAGCTATGGGTGTCCAGCACAATCTATTAGAGGGTACCATACGTATCAGTTTTGGGCAGACCAATACCGCCTCGGATATCAACCATTTAATTTCAGCCTTGAAAGGTCATGTTGATCTTTCTCAACCCCAACTTCAGTCAGTGAACCGGATGTAGCTTTATGAGTCAGGCAAAAGAAAATATTGAAAAAGAAACCGTCGAGAAGGTTCAAAGCCTGGCGGGGGAGAAGTATAAATATGGTTTCTCTACTGACATTGACAGTGAGAAAGCGCCGAAGGGTCTGAATGAAGATATCATCAGATTTATTTCAGCAAAAAAAGATGAGCCGGAATGGTTGTTGGAATGGCGCCTTGATGCTTTCGAACGCTGGTTGACCATGAGCGAGCCGAAATGGGCCATGGTGGATTACCCTCAAATTGACTATCAGGACTTATATTATTATTCCGCGCCCAAAAGCATGGATGACCGCCCTGAAACACTGGACGAGGTTGACCCAGAATTACTCAGAACTTATGAAAAGCTTGGCATTCCTCTGTCTGAACAAGAGGTTCTTGCCGGCGTTAAAAACAGGGTTGCAGTAGATGCCGTTTTCGACAGTGTATCCGTCGCAACGACATTTAGAGAAGAGCTTGCCACTGCGGGCGTGATATTTTGCTCTTTCTCCGAAGCTGTAAAAGAATACCCGGAGCTGGTAAAAAAATACCTGGGTACGGTTGTACCTAAATCCGATAATTACTTTACGGCTCTAAACTCCGCTGTCTTTTCAGACGGATCATTTGTTTACATTCCACCCAACACGCGCTGTCCGATGGAACTCTCAACTTATTTCCGGATTAACGAGCCCAATACAGGGCAATTTGAGCGCACACTTCTGATTGCCGATAAAGGGTCATATGTCAGCTACCTCGAAGGTTGTACAGCGCCCATGCGTGATGAGAATCAACTCCATGCGGCAGTTGTTGAACTTGTGGCGTTAGAAGATGCTGAAATCAAATATTCCACTGTTCAAAACTGGTATCCCGGTGATGAAGAAGGCCGTGGCGGAATTTATAATTTTGTTACCAAACGGGGTGACTGCCGCGAGAATAACGCCAAGATTTCATGGACACAGGTTGAAACTGGATCGGCAGTCACTTGGAAATACCCTTCCTGTATTTTGCGCGGCGACAATACTGTTGGTGAATTTTACTCCATTGCTATTGGTAATAATTATCAGCAAATAGATAGTGGCACGAAGATGATACATCTTGGAAAGAACACATCGAGCCGCATTATTTCCAAAGGTATCTCGGCAGGTAAGTCCTCAAATGCTTATCGCGGTCAGGTGAGTATTCACCGCAAAGCTGATAAGGCTCGTAATTTTACGCAGTGTGATAGTTTGCTGATTGGTGACACCTGTTCAGCACATACAGTGCCGTATATAGAAACAAAAAATCCCTCGGCCATTTTGGAGCATGAGGCAACAACGTCCAAAATCAGTGATGACCAATTATTTTATTGTCAGCAACGTGGATTGGATGCGGAGGAAGCCGTTTCTCTTATCGTGAATGGTTTTTGTAAAGACGTTCTGCAACACCTGCCCATGGAGTTTGCCGTTGAAGCGCAAAAGCTTGTCGGCATATCACTGGAAGGAAGCGTTGGATGAGTGCTTTGCTTGAAATAAAAAACCTTCATGTTTCTGTCGCCGACACGCAAATTCTCAAAGGTCTGAGTTTGAGTGTCTCTGCTGGTGAGGTTCATGCGATTATGGGTCCGAACGGTTCCGGCAAGTCCACTCTTTCATATGTTCTTGCAGGTCGTGATGGTTATGAAATCACAGAAGGCGATATTTTGCTCAATGGTGTCAGTCTTAAAGATATGAACCCTGAGGACAGAGCCATTGCGGGTTTGTTTCTGGCTTTTCAATACCCCCTTGAAATCCCCGGCGTTACAAATATGACCTTCTTGAAAACCTCTGTGAATGCTGTGCGGCGCGGGCGTGGCGAAGAGGAATTGGATGCGGCGAGTTTTCTGCGTTTTGTGCGCGAAAAGGCGAAAGCGTTGCGGCTGGATGATGACATGTTGAAGCGTCCGCTCAATGTTGGTTTTTCTGGTGGCGAAAAAAAGCGGAATGAAATTCTGCAAATGTCAGTGCTTGAGCCAATGATGGCGATATTGGATGAGACAGATAGTGGGCTGGATATTGACGCTCTTAAAACCGTAGCCGAGGGTGTGAACGCTTTGCGGGATGCTCAAAGAGGCATGCTTGTCATCACGCATTACCAGCGTCTGCTGGATTATATCAAACCTGACATTGTGCATATTTTGGCCGGTGGTCAGATTGTAAAAACCGGCTCACCCGAACTTGCTCTGGAACTTGAAAAATCTGGTTACGCTGATTATGTCGGCGAAGTGGTGGCCTAGATGGAAGCATGTAAATCATGACCAGTTTCAATCATATGCAACAAGAAGCGAAAGAAATTTTCGCCGCACATGGCTGGCCAAATAAAAGAAATGAGGATTGGCATTATACTGACCTTTCCGCACGTTTGCCTTCGTCTTTCCAAAACCAGTCGCTTGAGCTTTCTGAAGACGTACACATTGATAACCTCACCTGCGATGTTGAGGAAGCGCTCCAGCTTAATTTTATAAATGGACTATTGACGGAGGCTGGAGAACTTCCAGACGGGTTGGAGATTAGCGCGCTCATAGATAACCCTGATCTGGTTCAACAGTCTGATGAAGATATTACTGATCCGCTTCTGTATGCCAATCTTGCTCATCTGGAAACAGGTATTGTGATTGATGTTTCTCAGGTTATTGAAGAGCCTATGGAAATTCATTTTCATAACACCTCTGCTGAAGAGGCTTCCTTTGTGCGTATCATCTTTCGTCTCGCTGAAGGGGCAAGCCTTACATTGCTGGAAAGTCATAGTGGCTGGGGGCATACTCAACTTGTTAGCGATGTTTATCAACATGAAGACAGTATGCTCCGACATTTGAAGTTGCATCAGGCCGAGGATTCGCAAGTTTCCTTGTTGCTTAATAGAGTTTCCCTGGATGCGCGGGCGCAATATCATAATGTCGCCATTAGTTTGTCCGGCGGTCTTGGACGTCTTGAAACCCGGGTAACATTTAATGCCCCTGGGGGGCATGCAGGTCTTGCGACAGCACTTCTATCGGGTGGTAAGCAACATATTGATATCACGACACGGCTGAACCATCTTAGCGCCGATACAACCAGTGATACGGTTGCCAGAACTATTTTGGATGATGAGGCATGTGGGATTTTTCAAGGCAAGGTGATTGTCCATGAAGATGCACAACGTGTGGAAGCAACGCAAAAATCTGATGCTCTTATGTTGTCAGCCGATGCGATGATGAATGTGAAGCCAGAGCTAGAGATTTACGCTGATGATGTAGCTTGTGCACATGGTTCGGCGATTGGTGAGATTGATCATGAGGCATTATTTTTCCTCCGTAGCCGCGGCATTGGTGAAGAGGCCGCGCGTATCATGTTGGTTGAAGGTTTTGTTTCTGAAATTTTGGGACGTCTAGATGATTTTGCAGCGGGTGCTGTCTTGCAAGAAAATTTATTGAAGCGTGTTGCAACATTTTTAAAGAAGAGTGCGTAAGATGCAGGTAACTGAAGTAATGGCAACAAATACGGTGTTTGATGTTCAAAAAGTTCGGGCAGATTTTCCAATTCTGTCAATGGAGGTTTATGGGAAGCCGCTCATTTATCTCGACAATGCGGCTTCAGCACAAAAACCTCGTCAGGTGATGAATGCCATGAATGAGGCAATGACCTCGGGCTATGCGAATGTGCATAGGGGGCTGCATTATCTTTCAAATAAGGCCACGGATGATTTTGAGGTGGCCCGAGAAGATGTACGCCGTTTTTTGAATGCCCCGTCACTTGAAGAAGTCATTTTCACAGGTGGAGCGACTGATGCGTTAAACCTCGTAGCCCAATGTTATGGTGCTGACCACATTGGCGAGGGGGATGAGATTATCCTCTCTGAAATGGAGCATCATTCTAATATTGTCCCTTGGCACTATTTGCGAGAACACAAAGGCGCGGTTATCAAATGGGTACGTGTCAATGATGACGGGTCATTTGATATGGAAGATTACAAAAATCTCCTTGGGCCAAAAACCAAATTTGTTGCGTTGACACAAATGTCGAATGCTTTGGGAACAATTACCCCAATGAAGGAAATCATCCGCTTGGCACATGAACATGGTGCTCCGGTTTTGGTGGATGGTTGTCAGGGGGCCGTGCATCTTGAAACGGATGTTCAGGATCTTGATTGTGATTTTTATGTTTTGTCCGGGCATAAGCTTTATGGCCCGTCGGGCATAGGAGCTTTATACGGCAAGGCTGACTATTTGAATAAAATGCGACCCTATCGTGGGGGTGGGGAAATGATAAGAGAAGTCACACTTGATAATGTGACCTATGGTGATTTGCCTCACAAATTTGAAGCCGGAACACCTCCTATTTTAGAGGTTATCGGTCTAGGTGCAGCCATTCGTTACATTGAAAGCTATGGACACAAAGAAATTGCAGCGCATGAACACGACCTTCTTGAGTACGCAACCCGCAAAATGACTGAAATTAACAATTTGGCGATTATGGGTACGGCGCCTGAAAAGGGCAGTGTTATTTCTTTCACTATTAAAGATATTCACCCGCATGATCTGGCGACAGTGATTGATCGATCGGGGGTGGCTGTGCGTGCCGGACACCATTGTGCACAACCGCTTATGAAACGGTTTGGCGTAACAGCAACTGCGCGTGCCTCTTTTGCAATGTATAATACGCGTGATGAAATTGACTCGCTGGTCGAGTCCATTCACAAAGCTATAAATTTTTTCGGGTGAGATAATGTCTGAGAGCACACAAGATAAAGACATGCCGGTTATTGATACCTCAGCTGAGGCCCAAGTTGCTCAGACACCTTCTGATGCAGATGACGTGCCTGCTGAAAGTATTGATGAAACTGCTACCCCTGAAATTTCTCCTGAAATGCAGGCTTTAACAGATGAAATTGTTGGCGCTTTGAAAAGTGTCTATGACCCTGAAATCCCTGTTGATATTTACGAGCTTGGCCTGATCTATCGTGTAGAGGTTACCGATGACAGGGATGTAAATATTGACATGACCCTCACGGCTCCAGGATGCCCGGTTGCAGAACATATGCCGGTTTGGGTTCAGGATGCTGTCAGTGCCCTTGATGGCATTGGTGATGTGAAGGTAAGCATGGTTTTTGAGCCGCCTTGGGACCCCAGTCGAATGACTGACGAGGCCCGAGTTGCACTGAATATGTTTTAGGTATAGGGGTAGATAATGAACCAGACTCTTCAATTGCCGAAAACAATTACACTGACAAATGCCGCAGCTGATCGCGTTAAGCATATTATGGCGCAATCTGATGAGGATTATTTGGGTGTGCGACTTGGCCTTAAAAATGCTGGTTGTGCCGGTATGGAATACACTATGGAATACGCCACTGAAATCCTCCCTCAGGATGAGGTTGTAGAGGATAAAGGCGTTACAGTTCTGGTGGATATCAAAGCGGTATTGTTCTTGATAGGCACGGAAATGGATTTTCAAACTGAAAAACTTGCCTCAGGGTTTGTGTTTAATAACCCTAATCAGACCGATGCTTGCGGATGTGGAGAAAGTGTTACATTGGCACCTGCGAAAACACCTAATTAAAGAAAGAATAAAATGGGGACTGTCAGTTTAAAAAGCATTCTCGATATTGAACAAATTGATGATTTGATTTTCCGCGGATTTACACCGCAAGGTGGGACCGGTCGTGTTTATGGCGGTCAGGTGATTGCACAAGGCCTCTCTGCCGCTTCTCATACAGTTGATAATAGACCATGCCATTCCTTACATGCTTATTTTCTGAGACCGGGTGACCGCTCGAAGCCGATTATTTACGATGTTGACATTGCTCGTGACGGAAGAAGTTTTTCAAGTCGCAGGGTGACAGCAATTCAAAACGGTAAGCAAATTCTCAATATGGCACTGTCGTTTCAGGTGGAAGAGTCGGGGCTGGAGCATGACGGGGGAATGCCGGATGTACCTGCACCCGAAACCCTGAAATCTCTTCAGGAATTACAATCGGATATTATCGATAAAATTCCGGAAGAATTTCGGGAAAATATTTTACGCAAACGTGCCTATGAGGTGCGACCGGTCACACCAATGGATTACCTAAACCCACAGCCGATTGAGTCCCTTAATAATGTTTGGATACGCTTAACCGATGACACCATACCCAATGATGCTGATCACCAACGGCTCGTGCTGGCATATATGTCAGATTTGACTTTGCTGGATAGTGGCCTGCGTGTTCATGGTAAAGATTATATGAATACAGATATTCAGACTGCCAGCCTTGACCATGCTTTATGGTTTTACCATCCCTATCAGATTGATGATTGGTTGCTTTTCTCTCAGCATTCGCCGGTGACAGGAGCGGGCAGGGGATTGAATTTTGCCTCCATCTATACACGCGATGGAAAGCTGGTTGCCTCGGCCTGTCAAGAAGGTCTGATGCGTGAAAGAAGTTAGATAATTAATCTAACTCAAAGGCGTTCATTATGCCCAAGGTGAGCAGAAAGTTCTGTCAGTAAAGTTTTGGCGGCATCCGGAATAACCGAACCGGGCGGAAATATTGCCTTTGCGCCAGCCTTATACAATGCATCAAAATCTTGAGGTGGAATAACACCGCCAACAATCACCATAATATCTGGCCTGTCTTGTGAATTAAGTTCTTCCCTTAATTCAGGCACTAAGGTCAGATGACCTGCAGCAAGGGAACTCACGCCAATAGCATGCGCTCCGCCTTCAATGGCATCCGCAGCTGCCTCTGCCGGTGTTTGGAATAGAGGGCCGACAATTACATCAAACCCCAAATCTGCAAAAGCTGTCGCGACAACTTTCTGCCCGCGGTCATGACCATCTTGACCTATTTTTGCTATATATATCTTAGGGTTACAGCCTTGTCTTTGTGCAAAGCGCGAAACCATATCGCGTACTTCAACTATGGCATCACTGTCGTTACCAAAGTCGTTGGCATAGACACCTGAAATAACATTTGGCTTTGCTTCATGGCGGGTAAAAGCTTTTTCCATGGCATCGGAAATCTCTCCGACTGTTGCTTTGGCACGAGCCGCATCAACAGCAAGTCCCAGCAAGTTGCCTTCACCTGAGCTTGCGGCGTGTGTAAGGGCTTCCAAGGATTTTGTAACTGCTTCAGTATTGCGCTCATGTTTGAGTTTTTGCAGACGCTCAATCTGAGATTTACGTACGGCGCTGTTATCAACTTTCAGTACATCAACATCGTCTTCCTGTTCAAGGCGGAATTTGTTCACCCCGACGACTGTCTGTTTTCCACTGTCTATGCGCGCTTGTGTATGGGCGGCGGCTTCTTCAATCCGCATTTTAGGGAGCCCTTGTTCAATTGCTTTGGTCATACCGCCGGAGCTTTCGACCTCTTTAATATGCTCGAGAGCTTTCGCCGCAAGGTCATGCGTCAGTCGTTCAACAAAATAACTGCCCCCCCAAGGGTCAATCACATTGGTTGTTCGGCTTTCCATCTGCAAAAGCAGTTGAGTATTCCTTGCAATCCGGGCAGAAAAGTCCGTCGGTAATGCCAAGGCTTCATCAAAGCTGTTGGTGTGAAGTGACTGGGTGTGACCTTGCGTAGCCGCCATAGCTTCAACACAGGTTCTGGTAATGTTATTGTAAATATCCTGAGCGGTCAGGCTCCATCCGGAGGTTTGACAATGGGTTCTAAGGGCCAGTGATTTCGGGTTTTTCGCGCCAAGTCCCTGCATGAGTTGTGACCATAAAAGACGCCCTGCGCGCATTTTGGCAATTTCCATAAAGAAATCCATGCCAATAGCCCAGAAGAAAGACATACGGGGAGCAAATATATCAATGTCTAGCCCTGCATCCATTCCTGCACGAACATATTCAACCCCGTCGGCAAGCGTATAGGCAAGTTCAAGATCGGCCGTGGCCCCAGCCTCTTGCATATGATAACCGGAGATTGAAATTGAATTGAATTTAGGCATATGGGCTGAGGTATAGGCAAAAATATCCGAGATTATCCGCATGGAAGGTCTTGGCGGATAGATATATGTATTGCGAACCATAAACTCTTTGAGGATGTCGTTCTGAATTGTGCCGGCCAGTTTCTCAGATCCAACGCCTTGCTCTTCGGCGGCGATAATATAGAGCGCCATGATTGGCAGCACCGCCCCATTCATGGTCATGGAAACGCTCATCTCATCCAATGGAATGCCGTCAAACAACATGCGCATATCATAAATCGAGTCAATCGCGACACCTGCCATGCCGACATCACCAGCCACGCGTGGATGGTCGCTGTCATAACCCCTATGTGTTGCGAGGTCGAAGGCTACCGAAAGACCTTTTTGTCCTGCTTTTAGATTACGGCGATAAAAGGCGTTTGAAGCTTCCGCTGTAGAAAAGCCTGCATACTGCCTGACTGTCCATGGCTTGTTGACATACATGGTTGCATAGGGGCCGCGAATGTAAGGGGGGATACCGGGATAACCGTCCATATGAGGCAAATCCTTAGTATCTTCCTCAGTATACAACCTTTTGAGAGACAGGCCTTCCGGCGTTTCGCGTGATTTGCGATCATTATTTTGATTGATGGCTTCCTGCCAATCCAGTTTTTGGTTTTCTGGCGTGATATCTGAGTTGGCATCAAAGGCGATGTTACTGAAATCAGGTAGCTGGCTCATGATTGACCCTCTTCAAATGAAATACCTGAAAGGCTCAGGGTTAATTGCAATACCGCGATGGTGTCGCAGCCCATAAAAATATTTCCGTTAATTGCGTCTGACTCATATTTTCCTGCCAGCCACACATGCGCGCACCCGGCTTCAGCGAGGCCTTGTGCAAGGGTATCCGCATGTTCTTCATAAGCGGCATCTGTGCCGCAAATAGCTGCGACAGAAAACCCGCTGGCGGTAAAGTCATCCATAATTTTAGTAAGGTCACTTCCACCACAGCCAAGATGGCTTTCAATCCCTCCGGCTGCAAAAAGGTTCGTGGCAAAATTAGATCTGGCAGTGAATTCTGCAGTTTCCCCAAGCACAGCCAAATAAATTTTGGGCTTAAGGGGTTCGGCGGCAAAACGTAATTGTTCAAATGCTGCCGCAGGTCGCGTTTCTTGAAGAGTGCCACTTCCATAAACTGGACGGGGCTTAAGTAAGGCTTCATCCAGATTGGCAAAATCTCCGGCACCCAAGACAGGCATTTTACGTTTTGCTACATCCTTATTTTCAGTAACGCGATTATCTTCAATCCGCGAGGTGACAATACGCATGCCTTCCAGTGAGGCAATGCCGCCCGCTTTTTCGATGTCTTGGAAAAGTGACCAGCTATCAGAGGCGAGCGCTTCAGAAAGCGACTCGACATACCAAGAGCCACCGGCGGGGTCCATAACTTGGCCGATATGGCTTTCTTCTTGCAAAATCACCTGCGTATTTCTTGCAACACGCCGAGTTAAGAGATTATCACTTTCGGCAATTGATGTGCATGGCAAAGCGGTCACTACATCTGCCCCTCCAATACCTGCGGCAAGCGTAGACATTGTCGCTCGCAGCATGTTGACCCATGGGTCAGCGAGTGAGAAGTATCTTTCCGATCCTTCGGCATGAATAAACGGTGGTATCATTTTATCTTGCTGAAGTGCGGCGCAAATATTCCCCCAGAGAAGACGCAAGGCGCGCAGCTTTGCAATGGAACCAAAAAAATCAGTGTCAGAACTCACTGTCAAAGTCAGACGAGTGAGTATGTCCACAATATCAAACCCTGATTGCTCGAGATAACGCATATAATGAGTGGCGGTAGCGATAATGGCGGCAAGCTCGGTTATCGCATCTGCTCCTGCATTATGATAAGGTACGCCGCTGGCAGTCATCAGGCGAATATTTTTTGATGATTGGGTTTGTGAAATAAGCCCCGCCATGCCGGTGAAAATTGTGCTGATATCATCATCAATTTTTAAGCCGGATGCTGCGGCATAACCCAGCGGGTCGAGATCAAGATAGATGGCAGTTTCTTCATCTGCCTTACTTATGAGATGTGTCGCCAGATTAACAGCATTCTCATCAGCGCGCAAAAATGCCGGCGCAATATTCAGATTTACACCTTGAAGTAATTTATCAATATGTGCAGGAGTAACGTCAGCAAAACGACACTCCAGAAGCAACGCACTTACACCGCCTTCCAAGTCAGTGAGAACATCTTCATTGTCATTACCTTTTCGCCCCGGAGTGAATCGTGAGGCGATGTGCCAAGGCAGGAATGAGTTTGAAAGTGATTGGCTCCCACGCAAGAATGGGGCTTGGCCCGGCAGGCCATGAGCAGATTCAGGTAACTTGACCGTCTCATTTGTATAAAGAGGTTCACGGCTCAATCCATTATGGCGACTTTGTAATGACTCATAGGCCGCCCCCCGAAGAGCCTTCTCAACGGCGTCTAACCAATCTTTTTTATCAGCGTCCGGGAAATCATTCCCAAGTGATAAGTTTGTTTCTTGCGTCATGAATGGAGACTCAGATTTTTCTATAATGTGTTAGGCACATAACATTTACAGTGAATAATTTCAAATTTTGAGAGCTAACACAATCATTAGACAACTTAATAAACTCCTATTTATTTTACGGCGCGAAAACATATTGAATGCACTGGATATAATGGATGGATTGGATGGACCGGCAGGACGTGATAAGAAGCCCTTTCATAATTT